>Ga0180431_10001852_pt1 | contig 28800 bp, 21 predicted proteins | sample SS_ome_11_FD_132459 | JGI IMG/M metagenome (GOLD analysis project Ga0180431, IMG submission 132459) | Hypersaline lake sediment archaeal communities from the Salton Sea, California, USA - SS_1_MS_1 metaG | ecosystem: Environmental > Aquatic > Non-marine Saline and Alkaline > Hypersaline >... | reverse complement strand
TCATACTCCTCATCATCTGTTGCAATGGGAATCGATATCTTTGCCGGCTGTGACAGGGATATCGTCTCCACTATCTCAGGAAACACTATTCTTGTCTCGGGTGTTACCGCCCTTGGCACATATCTTGAAGCCGATCACGACATCTTTGCCAACATCAAGCACAACTACATGGATATCACGGCAACCAATACGGCGGCTTATGGGGCGTACATGGAGGCAGGAAACCTCATAGGGGACGTTACGTCGCTTGCCACCCACTTCTACAAGAACGCCGGAACGATAGACGGCGCGGTAGACAGGTTTATTCTGTATCTTGACTCCGGCGCCGCCGGTTTCGGCAACTACGTGAACTGGGGACACAACGGATTTACAGCGCTTGGCGGTGCGTGGTCCGGGAATTACAACATAGGCGATACCTTACCGGCACCGGGCGGTCCGGGACCGGTTGAGACCAACTTCGACGCGGGCGATACGCTGACGCCGTAAACAACATCAAAATAGAAAAAATCATGGGGGGCGGAATTTGCCCCCCTTTTTTTTGCCAATGAATAGACAAGGGGCTTAAGCCCCTTGTCCAAAAAAAGTTCATTGCCTATAAATCACCAAGCACTCCCTAAAGCCCTCACTTTATTGAGAACGTCTCGTCTGTCGCCGCCGCCTCTTTTATCATATTGTACTGCCGGCGACCTCTCTCCCTAAAACCCTTTAGTGTATCGCCGTACTCGTCCAACAGCTCGCCGATTTTTTCCGCCGACAGTATCCCCACCTGGATTACGAAGGTCGCGCCGTTGTCGTAGAGCTCCAGGGCGTCCCGGTAGGAGTCCGCCGCGGCGAAAAAGGGCGTCTTCTTCCCGTTGTCCTTAAGCCACTTCAGAATTCCCACCTCCGCGCTCTGCCCTTCGATGAGACACGAGATCACCGCCTTCGCCTCCCCGAAGCCCGCCTCCTCCCAAGTGTCCGGGTCGTAGATATCCGCGTACATACACTCCAGGTTCTTCGATCTCCCCGACATTTTTCTGTAGACCTCGGGGTCGATGTCGATCAGAAGAACCCTCTCCCCTGCATCAAGGTAGTGCTCGATGAACCTCTCCGCAAGGTTGTTGTACTTGATCACCACAATATGGTCTTCAAGCTTAAATCCCTCCAGCTCCGCTTCGGTCTTCAGCCTGCTCCGGTTGTCGATAAACGAAAGCCGCCTCCGAAAGAGGGAGTAGAGCTCGTCCAGAAACTGGTGGCCGAGGCTCGAAAAGAGGAGCGTGGTCACCGTCGCCAGTACGACGAGGAGAAAGACCCTGTCGTCAAAGAGTCCCTGTCTGTGGCATAGAGTCGCGAGGATCAGGGAAAACTCGGAGATCTGGTTGATTATCGCCCCCGTCATAAAGGCGGCCCTGCTCTTTACCTTGAAGATATAGCCGATAAAGAGCATTATGACCGGGCTTCCGAGGAGGACGAAGAGCGCCACCGTAACGATCGCGGGGATCAGCCCGATTACACCCATATCAATTTTCAAACTGAATCCGAGAGCTATGAAAAAGAGGATGATCCCGAAGTCCTTCATCGGCTCCACCTTGTCCTGGACCTCAAGGCGGTATGGGAGAAACGAGAGGGCGGCCCCCGCCATGAACGCCCCTATCTCCGGCGAGAAGTGGACCAGCTCGCAGGCCGCGGCGACGCCAAGGGCCCAGCCCAGAGAGCCGAGAAAGAGGAGCTCCTTCGACCTCGCAAGAAACCTGAAGAGGGCGGTAAGGACAAACTTAGAGAGAACGAACAGAACGACTATCAGGGCCACCAGCTTCAAGGCCACAACACCGAGGGAGATCAGAAGCGACCCCCCCTCCGACAATCCCTTCAAGACCACAAGGGAGAGGACCGCGGATATGTCCTGAAGGACCATAATACCGAGGACCGTCTGCCCGTACATTGACTCCATCGCCTTTTGATTTTTCAGGTAGCTGATAACCACGATTGTGGAGGAGAAGGTCAAACAGAGCCCAAAAAAGATTGTGGATTTTACGTCCGGAAGGTCCAGTAGCAGAAAGCCGATAAGAGAACCGATAAGGACGGTGAGGAGTATCTGGCCTATGCCGTTTCCGAGAAAAAGCTTCCACCACTTGACGAAGCTCTCGAACTCCACCTCGAGCCCGGCCATAAACAGGAGGAGGATGATTCCGACCTCGGTAAATATATCGATCACCTCGTGGGGGATTTGGAACTTATCGCCGAAGATTCCCGCAAATACCCCAACCACTATAAAGGCAACTATGGAAGATTGCTTGATAAATTTGAAAAGGATCGAGAGAACGGCGGCGGCGGTAATCAACAGGCCGAGGACCGTTACGAGATTCTCCATTTTTACCTCCTGCGATATAAATTCACCCCTGGACTCCCTCTGCACTCTTTAAGGAGTCGCCGATACCCTCTGATCAGGCGAAGCGAGTCGGTTTTCTCTCTCATCGTTTCCGCCCGATTAAACGGAAAGTACATTTACACGGATCACCGAAAATAGCGCAACGACCCACCTGGCTTTACAACAATTTATGGTCTATTCTTCGGCAGTTGTCAACAAATTTTTAAAAACCGCCGGCAAATCTATTTACGATTTCGCAACCGAAATGAAGCGGGAAAAAGAACGATTACCTAAAGGAAGCCGGGGCAGACGGATGTCTATTCAAGGAAAGGACTTGGAACTTAATGAATTGAGAGAGAAAGGCAATAGACCGGACAAGATTGGCCCGACTCATGGGGACTAAAATGTAGATTCCAACTCCGTCCGCCGCCTTTTTTGCCGAGCGCTTTACGGGGAGCCTGCGTGGCTTTTAAACAAAGGGAGGCGAATAGGCTTGAGATTCCCTATCTCTCCACGCTCACGGCGTCTCGACTCCTCTCCTTTACGATCCCCTTTCTGAAATTCTTGGCGCACCTCTCGCTGCAGAAGTAGTGGGTCTCCCCTTTGATCCTTTCCCTAACGGCGTCCCTCTTGGGAAGGTAAATTCCGCAGGCGGGGTCTTTCACCATGACGTCGTCCACCTTTATCCCTTCCTTCGTTACGGTCTCCTTGTTTCCCTTTACACCTTTCGGCACAAAAAACCTGAAGAGGCGGTAGGCGAAAAAAAAGAGCAGGCTGTAGATCAGAAACCTGAAAAAACCGGCAAACATGATACCTCCTAAAATTCAATATATCATTCAAAGTTTTTGTTGTAAATAGAGAAAGGGAGATATTGTGAAGATTTGATGAAAAAGGCCCTTTTTTGTTGACTTTTTACAAAAATGTGATACAAATATAAACATTATGTAACACTTTTTGGAGGCGAAAATGAAAACCAATGCACCGAAGAAGATTACCTGGTGGATCGGATGTATTCTTCTAATTTTGGGCGTTGTTGCTATGTTTGTACCAGCGCTTAACGTGGCAATTCCTGTATTTGCTAACCTTAAAACTCTATTCCTGTTTGCTTCTTCTCTTCTCTATGCTCTAGCTACTGCTTTTAAGGGACTATAGAAACTGCAATTGTGTAAGTAGTAAAAAAATGAAAATAAGGAAAAGGAGTTATATTTTAACGCCTTTTCCTTGATCATACTATTATTTTATGCATACATTATTATAAGCCTTTATATATTTTTTTTATTGGACGATTTTGGTGACAACCTATATCAAAGTATGTATAATGTTTCCTTGATTTCATAGCGACATTTGTTATGTTTTTTAAAATTGAGATGTTTAATTATAGGTCAATGTATTAAGGAGGTAGCGTTATGATGGTCTACATTAATTTTCCAAAGAGAATCAAGCAGATTCAGGATGCCCTGGCGGAAAAGGGAATCGACGTCCTTATCGGCACGAGGCTGAAGACCATAACCCACTGGTCGGGCGGCTTCGTCCCGTGGAGGAGTGCAATAATTATCCCCGCCGAGGGTGAGGTTCAATTGATCACCCCGCTGCTCGACTCCGGCAGACTTGCCGACGAGAGCTGGCTGGACAACGTGGTCGGCTACGGGGCGCTTCCGGGTATCGACTTCCTCGACATGATAAAGATGAGGATAGACGCAATAGGAAAGGACGGGGGTACCATCGGCTACGAGGACGGAACCACGAATTACCTGCCGGAGGGATTCATCACCAACTACGAGCTCGAATCGCTGAAGAAGATATTCTCCAGCGCGGAGTTCGTGAACGCCGCGGAGATAACCGACAAGCTCTGTCTGGTCAAGGAGCCGGAGGAGATAAGGCTGATGCGTCAGGCGACGGCTATCGTTGACACGGCCCACGAGGCGGTGAGGCTGGAGTTGAGGGTCGGGATGTCCGAAAAGCAGGTAGCCGGTATAGCCGAAAAGGTCATGAGGGACGCCGGGAGCGAGTTCGCATGGACTTTTACGGGGGGCCAAGAGATCGCATCGGGCGAGCGGACATGGTGGCCGCTCGGCGGCTGCACACCCGCAACCGACAGGATCATCCAGTTTGGCGAGCCGGTCATGGTCGATCTGCACGGGATGTACGGGCTGTTTCTCGGCGACGTCGCCCATAACTACATCATGGGAAATCCCACAAAGGAGCAGTCGGAGGTGATAAAGGCATTCACGGAGACAGCCTACAAGGCGATAGACGAGATGCAGCCCGGAAAGAGCCTCAAGGAGGTTACGCTCACCGTCCACGAGTTCGTCCAGAAGAACGGGTGGACAGAGTGGATGCTCCCCGGCTACGGCCACGGGATCGGGCATCTCGGAAACGAGTGGTATCCCTGCGTGGCCGAGGTGGCGTCCCCCGGAAACAACGAGCCGGATTACGTCCTGGAGCCGGGATACATGCAGATGATGGCCGTGGTGTGCAACCGCCCCGGCGTCTGCGGATTTCGCCTGGAGAGGCCGCTGGTGATCACCGAGACCGGAAACGAGGTCCTCTCCAAGCTCCCGGTGGAGCCGGTCAACGTGAAGCTCGACGACAGCATGAAGTTCCGGGGCCGCTGAGGGATGATTCAAGGTCGACCTCAGACCTGATCCGATAGTATAAAATTGTGGGGTCTTCCACTGAGGTGCAGGAGCTTTTCAGTGGAACCCGATGGAATATATGCCGTCATTTCCAACACCATTGGGAATCTATGCCGTCATTCCCAACTCGATTGGGAATCCAGATAGATATTCACTGGATTCCCGTTTTCACGGGAATGACATGTATTGATGGATTACCCATTCCCAACGGCATGACAAAATAGGATGGGAAACTATTTTTATGGTCGGTTTCGTAAGAAAAGACGTCGATTTTTTCAGCAAGGGGACGAGGTGCGCCGCCTGGCTCTACCTCCCGAAGGGGATCAAAAAACCCCCGGTGGTGATAATGGGTCACGGCTTTGCGGCGGAGAGGGGATTTGCCCTTCCCGCCTTCGCCGAGAGGTTTACCGAGAGGGGGCTTGCCGTCTTTCTCTTCGATTACAGGAACTTCGGCGCCAGCGACGGCACCCCGAGAAACCTCGTCAATCCCTTCAGGCACATTACCGACTGGAAGGCTGCCCTCAGCCATGTCAGGACGATTGATGCGATAGACAGAGAGAGGATCGCGCTGTGGGGCTCCTCCTTCGGCGGGGGGCATGTCATCGTAACCGCCGCTAACGACAGGGGAGTCTCGGCTGTGGTGGCGCAGGTGCCGATGGTGGACGGCCTCTCGTCCCTCTTCATGATCGGGCCTTCAAACATGGTCAAGGGGTTCTACTACGGTATCAGGGACCTTTTCAGGATGGCCACCTTTCGCGAGCCCTTCTACACGCCGGTGGTGGCGGAGCCGGGGACGTTCGCCGCAATGAGCGCCCCCGGCGCAAAGGAGGGGTATCTCGCCATCGTCCCGGAAGACTCCGCCTGGGAGAACAAATGCCCCGCGAGGATCGGCCTCATCATCGGCCTCTACCAGCCGATCCGCTTCGCCGAAAGGGTGAAATGCCCGACCCTCGTCGTTATAGCGGAAAAGGAGAACCTTGTATCTTTGAAGATGACCAAAAAGGCGGTTAGGAGGATGAAAAGGGGCGCATTTATAACCGTCCCAGGGGGACACTTCGACGTATACACGGGGGAGAACTTCGAGAGGGTCGTCAAGCTTCAGGGCGATTTCCTTAAAGAGCATCTTTTAGGGGGTTAGATATTTATCAAGTAAATCTCGGGTTTGCTTAACACTGCGACTTAAAGAAAATTCATCCGATTATTGCGTGCCCCAGCCAAAGGGGAAGAGTTTTCTCCTATATATTTTTCTGATTTTTAGATATAGATAGAAAATTTGAGGATCCTAAAATCTCGAATTGTGTGGTGAGTGCACCAATGGGCCGTCCCTACCGGCAATAGAGATTATGCTAAAGAGGTATCCCTTTTACCGCCTCCGGCAGATCATTGATTAATTAGACTAATCACCCCTTTAAAATCTTTTTGTTAAAGCATCTAAATATTAAATATATACCGAGATTGCATCATTTCTGAAACTTCTACAAAAAATAGTACAATTTATTCGTTGACACGGCCGATTATACGTGATAGAGACCGTAAAAGTAGTTTTATTGCACTCCTTTAAATCCAAATTTTCATTACGAGCGGTTTTTTAGTTTTCATATATGGAGGTTTTTTATGTCTGAAAAAACGACTTCAGGCGCCGAAGCGGAATTCCCGGTATCCAGGGGATACTCCTACTACGTCTTTACGTTACTCTTTCTTCTCTACGTCTTTGACTATGTAGACAGGATGGTAGTATCATCCCTCTTTCCGTTTCTGATTAAGGATTGGGGAATAACCACCGCACAGTGCTCATGGCTTGCATCAATCGTTACAATCAGTATGACAATCTTCGTCTTTCCCGTCTCGCTTCTCGTTGACAGGTGGAGCCGCAAGAAAGCGATCGGGCTTATGGCGGTTTTGTGGAGCATCGCCGCCGGGGCCTGCGCCTTCACAAATAATTTCAAACAGCTATTGGGTTTGAGGTCTGTAATCGGAATCGGGGAGGCGGCGTACACCCCCGGAGGCCACGCCATGATTGCCGCATATTTCCCGGAGGAGAGACGGGCCACTATGAACGGCTATTTTACCGCGGCGATACCGTTAGGTAGTGCCCTGGGAGTCATTCTGGGCGGTAAAATTGCGGAGACCATCGGTTGGCAATACGCCTTCGGTCTTACCGCCATACCCGGCCTCTTTGTAGCAATCCTCTTTTTTACAGTCAAGGATTACAAGACTGCCGAAATCGTAAAGGGTACAGGGGTTTTTACCCCCGAGGACCCCACCACTCACGAAAAAATGGGCTTTTGGGAGATCGTAAAGGAATTTCTTAAAACGCCCTCGGTGCTTTTCACATACCTCGGTTACGTCGGAAGCACATTTGTCACCACGTCTCTTATCACCTTTCTCCCTCTCTATTTTCACAGAACCGAGGGCCTCGATATGTTTCAGGCCGGAACAAAAACCTCCGTTATCTTTCTCCTTGCCATCATCGGCGCGCCCGTCGGAGGCTTCATCGCCGATAAATGGAGGAAGAGAAGGCTCAAAGCCAGGATGTTGTTTCCCACCATCAGCTCTATCCTCACCGCCCTCTTTATCTTTATAGCATTCGTCTTAACGGAAGGTCAAACACAATATATTTTCCTTATCCTCTTCGGATTTACCGCCCCAATGTTCGCATCGGCGGGCTCCGCCGTAACTCAGGACGTCGTTCAGCCGGGGCTCCGCGCGATATCCTACAGCCTCGCCCAGTTCTTCATGATGATGTTGGGGTATACCTTGGGACCACTCTTCGTAGGTCATATGTGTTCCATATACGGTGGTGACTTTGACCTTATGCCCGGCTTTAGGCTCCTTCCCATTTTTACTTTATTCGCCGCTGTTATGTTCTTTGTCGGCTCTTTCTACTACGTCAAAGATTTAAACAAAGTGGCCAAGGTAAAACTTGTCGAGGATAAGAAGTAAATAGAGCATATATATCTGTTGAAGAAAATGCAAAGGGGGGATCGGCTTTAAGCCCTTCCCCCCTTAAATGTCTTAAGGTAGACGGCCGTAAAAAGCATCCGACCGTGTCAAAAAACTGCTTCTATCTAATCTCGCTAATGTGAGCAATCAGATAAAAGGTCGATCCCTTATATCCATCACTTTTCCATCATATGTTTCTTACCGAGCTTCTTGTACAGCTTTCCGAAATAGGTGTTGGCGTTTTCGGCAAACTGCTCAAGGGTAATAAATTCCCTCCCTACGTGAGCGATCGTCTCTTCAGACATCTTACCATCCTCGATAAGCTCAACGCCCGCCTTCTTTGCCGCCTCGTAAATATCGTCCAGCGAAATATTGAAGTGCTCTGCCGGCCTTATCGACATTGCGTTTGCGCGAAGGAGCGCTCCGGCAAATTCCCTCCTCAAGTTATCCGCCACCGCCTTCATATGGATAAGCATAGGCTCGAAGTTTATCTCCTCGAAAAAACCGCACGTGGAGACGAGCACCAGCTTTCCGTGGGCGAATCCTTCCCTTACGGGATGCCTGGAGCGGCCGTCTATTATCTCTATGAACGGCTCGCCCAATGGCGTCATCCTGTCCATAAACATTTTCATAAGGCCGGAAACGCCGTCCCAGTAGAGGGGCGTTGCAAAGACCAGTATGTCCGCATCCTTTATCTTCTGAAGCATACCATTCATATCGTCGCTTATAATGCACTCCCCGGGCGTTTCGGTCCAACACTTAAGACAACCGAGGCACGGCCCTATTTTCATCTTCCTAGGGTAAAACAGCTCCACCTCCGCTCCGGCATCTTTTATACCTTCGATAAACGGATTTAAGATGCGGGCGGTGTTGCCGTTTCCCATGTTCGGACTCGAATTAATAGCAAGTACTCTCTCTTTTCCCATAATAGAAATCCTTTCTCAATATTGGTGAAAAAATGAAGACCGTTGAGGAATTAGAAAGACCAACGGTCTTTTTATCTACTCCCGGATGTAGTCCGGAACGACTTCACACAGCTTCTCTATTACAGCGTCCGAATCGCCTTTTTCAATCATGAGGCTCAGCTCCTCGATGCTTTTGATGACATCGGACCTCTTCACATCGATGGACCTCTTTACCATTATCTTCGGGTGTTCGGTGGGGACTATCCCTTCCCCCTCGACCAACAGCTCCTCGAAAAGCTTCTCTCCCGGCCTCAGGCCGATGAACTTTATATCGATGTCCACGTTGGGCATCTTTCCGTGGAGCCTGATGAGATCGTGGGCAAGATCAAGGACCTTTACCGGCTCACCCATGTCGAGCATGAATATCTCGCTCCCCTTGCCCATGGCCGCCGCCTGCAGGATGAGGCTTGCGGCCTCCGGTATAGTCATGAAAAAGCGGGTCGCCTCGGCGTCCGTAACGGTGACCGGACCGCCCCTCTCTATCTGCTTCAGGAAAAGGGGAATGACCGATCCTGAGCTTCCCACCACGTTTCCGAAGCGGACGGTGAGAAAATCGCAATTTTTCGAGTTGGATAGGGACTGGACGTAGATCTCGGCGAGACGCTTCGTGGCCCCCATCACGTTTACGGGCCTCACCGCCTTATCGGTGGAGACGAGGACGAACTTCTCCACATTGTGCTTCAGAGATATATCCACCACGGTCTTCGTGCCGAAGACGTTGTTCCTTACAGCCTCGACCGGCTCAAATTCCATCAATGGGACGTGCTTGTAGGCCGCCGCGTGAAAGACGAGGTCGACCCTGTGGTCATTGAAGACCTTCTCTACCTTCTTTTCGTCGGTAATGGAGCCCAGGATCGATACCGTCGGAATATCCTTATAAAGGGTCTCAATCTCGTTTTTTATCTCATGGAGGTTGGTGTCGTTTCGCTCGAAGATTATAATCTTTCCGGCGTTGAACTTCATGACCTTTCTGCACAGCTCCGATCCGATCGATCCCCCCGCCCCCGTTATCAGGATGCTCTTTCCTCGGACAAAATCCTCTATCAACCGGACATCGAGGTCCACCGGCTCCCGCCTCAATATGTCGTTGAACGAGATGTCCCTGATCTTCTTTACGCTGATCGCATCCCCGAAAAGCTCGCCGAGGCCGGGGATCGTCCTCGTCTTGAGATTCGCTTCCTCGCAGAGGGCGAGGATCCTCTTTATATCCGTCCCGGAGGCGGATGGGATGGCTATCACCGCCTCGTCCACGCTCGACTCGAAGGCGGTCTTCTTGATGCTCTCGGTGGTTCCGAGGACCGGAATGCCGTGGATATGAAGACCCTTTTTCCGGGGGTCGTCGTCGATAAAGCCGACAAGCCTGTATTTCAGCCTCTTGTTTCCGGTTATCTCCCTGGCGAGCTTTTCCCCCGCGTCGCCGGCACCGATTATAAGGACGTTCTTCATGTCGGAGAGGTCTCTGAAAATGAGCCCCTTGAAATCGAAACCCCTGTTCATAAAGACCCGTATGGCGAGCCTGAATGCGCCGATAAATATAAAGGTCAAGAGGTAGTCGATTATGAAGACACCCCTGGAGAAACCCTCGAACCTGAAGAAGAAGAGGATGGAGAGTATAATCAGCCCCGAGCTCACCGAGCACGCGAAGAAGATATTTCCGAGGTCAACGATACCCGTGTACCGCCACATACCCCGATAGAGATTGAAATAGTAGAACGAGACGATCTTTACGACAATTACCGGAAATATCGTTATGACGAAGGCGTTAAGCGCCCACTCTGTAATCAATCCCTCGAAGCGTATGAGATAGGCCAATATGTTGGCCAGGACCAAAAGGAGAATGTCCCCGGTCAGGATTATGTACACATTCTTCGTTCTGGCATGTACCTTCTTCGGGATTTCAACCACGATATCAACTCCCCTTGGTCGATGCGATGACTTCCGATACGCGCTTTACGTCCCCTTCGAACATGTCAGATCCGCTGGGAAGCGACAGGCCGTTTCTGAAGAGCCTCTCCGAGATCTCTCCGCCGACCTTACGATAATCCCAAAACACGGGCTGCATATGCATCGGCATCCAGAGGGGCCTCGACTCGATATTCTCCTCTTCGAGGCCGAGCCTGATTTCTTCCCTGTCTGCGCCGAATTTTTCCGGATCTATCGTTATACACGTAAGCCAATTGGTGCTCTTTCCGTATTGTGCCTCCGGCAGGAAATCTATCCCGGGAAGGGCGCCCAGAGATCCCCGATACCAGCGGTTTACCTCTCTCGTCTGGGTAATCCTCTCCTCGATCACGGAAATCTGCGCCCTGCCGATGGCGGCGAGGATGTTGGAAAGCCTGTAATTGTAGCCTACGCTCGAGTGCTGGTAGTGGGGGGTATCATCCTTGGCCTGAGTGGAAAGGTGCCTCGCCCTTTCAATTATCTCCTCCTTTTCCGAGACAAGCATCCCCCCTCCGGAGGTGGTGATTATCTTGTTGCCGTTAAAGGAGAAGGCCGCACACAACCCGGATCTCCCGCACTTTTCCCCCTTGTATGTGGCCCCGAGCGCCTCACAGGCGTCCTCTATGACCGGGACATCGTAGCGGCCGCACGATTCGATTATTGGATCCATGTCCGCGCTCTGGCCGTATATGTGGGCGACGATTACCGCCTTCGGTAACCTCCCCAGGCCGGCCAGGCGGTTGAGCTCGCTCTTGAGAAGATCCGGGTCGATATTCCAGCTTTTCTCCTCGCAGTCGACGAACACCGGGGACGCCCCCGTGTAGACGATTGGATTGACCGTGGCCGAAAACGTAAAGGTCGGGCAGAGGATCTCGTCTCCCGGGCCCACCCCCAAATACAACAGGGCCAGATGAAGGGCCGCTGTGCCGGAGGAGAGGGCCAACCCGAAAGAGGCGCCGAGGTACTCGATGAACTCCCTCTCGAAGGCTTCGAGGTCCGGGCCGGACGGGGCGATCCAGTTCCCCTCGAAGGCCTCCTTTATGAAATCGAGCTCCTTTCCCGACATGTGCGGCGGCGAAAGATATATCCTCTTATTCTTTTTCATCGATTATCAAAAATCCCCTTTAAGAATTCTACTAAAGAGGATTAGTTAAAATAAAAAACTCCCGAACAATATCTATCGCCCCCGGCTCCCCTATCCCGTGATAGTCATACAAACCTGCTTCCATCCTCAACGTCCTTAACTATAACACATCCCGCCCCAACTACGCAATCTTTACCGACCGTTATTCCGGGTATGACCTTCGCCCCTATGCCGATAAAGCTGTTCTGGCCCACCGTGACGTTTCCGGCGAGATTCACCCCGGGGGCGATGTGGACATAGTCCGAGATAACGCACTCGTGGTCGACCGTGGAGGCGGTGTTCAATATGACCCCCTTCCCTATTTCGGCACAGGCGTTGACGACCACGGGGCCGATCATAACGACCCCATCCCTCACTACGGTCGAGCCGGAGACCATCGCCCAGCGTGAGCGGACGGTAAATAGGTCTGCGCCCCTCTCCTCCAGCCACTCCCCAACCTCTTGCCTTTGATTATTGCCGCCGACTCCGAGGATAACGCGGTCTCCCTCCCTTACGATTGATCTCCCCCCTGAGACAGGCAGTCCCAAGACGGTCGATCCCCACTTCCCCTCGTCGTCGTCTAAGAAACCGCTCAGTTTAAAGCCGCTTTCCATAGCCGTCTCGGCCACCACCATCCCGTGCCCCCCGGCACCGAACACCCAGAGGCTTCTTCGTATCCTCATAAATCCTCCCCGCCCCGTTCGATCGACTTATTTCCTTTAAACTTCGGCATCGGAGTCCCTTCACTCCGATTTACCCCGCTCCCCGTGAATACAGAAAAGAGCGTCATAAATAGAATTTTCAGATCGAGGAAAAAACCGATATTGTCGACGTAATAGATATCGTAGCCGAACTTCTCGTCCCAGTCGATGGCGTTTCTCCCCATCACTTGGGCGAGCCCCGTTACTCCCGGCCTCACGTCGTGGCGCCTCGCCTGCTCCTCGTTGTAGAGGGGGATGTACTCCATGAGGAGCGGCCTGGGTCCAACGAGGCTCATATCCCCCTTGACCACGTTTGTCAATTCCGGCAGCTCGTCTATGCTCGTCTTCCTCAAGGCCTTTCCTATAAACGTCAAACGCTCCTCGTCAGGGAGCAGATTTCCGTTCCGGTCCACCGCTTCCGTCATCGTCCGAAACTTGTAGATGGTAAAGGGGGCTCCCCCCTTCCCCGGCCTAACCTGCTTGAAGAAGATCGGCCTCCCCATGAAGACAACCACGGAGGCCGACACCAGAAGGAGGATGGGGGAGAGGACTACAAGTCCCAGAATCGAGAACAGCACATCGAAAACACGCTTTACGGCACAGTAAAAATTCATGACGCTTAAAACCTCTCCTCTATCGTCCCCCCCATGCGGATTTGACCTCCCGAGCTATAAAGACCTCCCTTTCGAAAGCCTCCTGTATTCATCGACCAGCGCCTCCCGGATAGGCTCCGGGGAGAAGTCCCCAACGCAGCGCTCGCGGCCGGCCTTGCCGAGCCTCCGCCTTAAGTCCGGGTTGTCCAGAAGCCTGGTCACTGCATCACAGAGGGCGCCTACGTCCCCCCTCGGCACCAAGAATCCGGTCTCCCCGTCAACCACGGCGTCCACACATCCAATGGCATCGGTCGCGGCAACCGGTACCTTCATGGCGGCCGCCTCCATCGGAACGTAGGGGAACCCCTCCCTATGGGATGGGAAGAGGAGGACGTCCATCAACAAATAGCAGGGGGCAACGTCATCGACGTAGCCTATAAACTTCACCCTCTCGTCCCCCTCGAATCTCCCCTTTATCTCAAGGACCTCCCCGTCGACCCTCTCCGTATCCCAGGGGCCCACGAGGAGAAGGTAGATATTTGAATACCTCCCCCTCAATATCTCCCAAACTTTCGAAAGCTCGAGAATCCCCTTGTCCCGCTCCAGCCTCCCCACGTAGCCGACGACCTTTATCTCTTTTCCCTTACCCGGCAGCCCCAGCCCTTCGCGAAGGTTTGCTGTGGTCTTCCTGATATCCCCCCTCTCCGGATCGAACCGGGTCGAGTCCAGCTCGCAGGCGCCGGAGCAAAGGACGATCCCCTTTTTCTTCGAGATCGTCCCCTCCCCCCTCGCAAACTCCATCTGGGACTTCGAGACGAATATCGTCTGGTGGCAGAGGGTCGACGTCAGCCGCTCCACGCACTTGAAGACGAGCCTTTTGATCCCCCTGTCGTTGACGAAGACGGTGCCCCGGTTCATATATATCCTAACCGGCACCCGGGCCGCCCACGCCGCAATCGAGCCCAAAGCGGAGGCCTTGGGGGTACTCAAGTTCACTATCTCCGGCTTAATGCGTCGAAAAAGGGAGTAAAGGGAAAAAAGGCTCTTCATATCTAAAATGGGCGTAATCCCCCTCGTCATCCTCATACCGTGGGCCTCTACGTCGTTGTAACGGCCGACCTCATCGAGGGCTCCCCCAGGAGACGAGACGCAGATCACCTCAAACCCGGCAGACTTCATATACTCGATGTGGCCGCCCCTCAAAAAAGCCCGGATCGTATCCGGCACGGTGGTGACGTAGACGAGCTTCGGACCCCGCCGCTTCCTGTCATCGATCCCCTTCATGGGCCGCCCCACCGTCCGACCCTTCTGTCCCCCCACACCGGCATCACTGCACCTCCAGCCACGCCTGAAACATCAGGATGTCCCACAGATGGTGCTGCCAGTTCCACCTGCCGGAAAGGTGCTCCTCCCACCTCTTTCTTATCGGGGCCGGGTCGAAAAAGCCCTCCTCTTTCAATCTCTTCTCCGAAAGGAGGGACTCCCCCCAACCCTTAAGCTCCCCCCTGAGCCAGCCGTCGATGGGGACGGCAAACCCCATTTTCGGGCGCTCAATGATCTCCTCCGGCACGTACCTGTAGAGGAGCTGTCTCAAGATGTGCTTTCCCCGGCCGCCCCTTATCTTCACCGCGAGGGGGAGGCTAAGAGCGAACTCCACGACCCGGTGATCTATTATGGGGACCCTCGCCTCGAGGCTGATGCCCATGCTGGCCCTATCCACCTTCGTCAGTATGTCGTCCGGGAGGTAGCTCACCATGTCGAGATACATCATCATGAGGGAAAAGTCGTCTATATCCGCCCAGAGGCTTTTATCGGACGTGATGGATGGAAGCTCCCTCGAGTTCAGCACGACGGACGTAGAGTCGTCCCAGTGCGTAGCCAGCCTCCTGTAGATATCGTATCTGTCTTCTGCCCCCATGACCGCCGCGAGCTTCTGTACCTTGTCGCCGAGGTTTCTCTGCTTCAATCCCTTGGGAGTGAGAAAATCAAGCCGCCTCGACAGGGCGTCCCACGTCGCGGGGGAGGGTTTTCAAGGAGTCCTGCCAGCCTCCTCCTGATCCCGGCGGGGATCCATCCCATTCTCCTCCAGAACCTCGGCGCCCAGAAGTGGCGGTTGTAGCCCCCGAAGAGCTCGTCCCCGCCGTCCCCCGACAGACAAACCGTAACGTGCTCCCTTGCCATCTTCGAGACAAGGAACGTCGGTATCTGGGAGGAGTCGGAGAACGGCTCGTCGTAGAGCGTGGGAAGCCTCGGTATCACATCGAGGGCGTCCTTGGGGTCAAGGTAGAGCTCCGTGTGGTCGGTGCCGAGGTGTTCGGCGACCGCTTTGGCATCCTCCGCCTCGTTGTACGCGGCCTCGTGAAAGCCTATGGTAAAGGTCTTTACCGGCCTCGTTGAGTTTTTCTGCATCAGCGCCGTCACGGTGGAGGAGTCCACCCCACCGGAGAGAAAGACCCCCAGCGGGACGTCCGCCACCATCCTCATCTTCACCGCGTCCCCGAGGACTTCATCGAGGGCGTCGACCGCCTCTTTCTCGTCTCCGGTAAACGGGTTTTTGTATCCCGCCTCCGCGATCTCTTTGGGCTCCCAGTATCTGCGGGGCGTCGGCTCCTCGTTGTCGACCTCCCAGGAATCCTTGATCGTCAGGATCGTCCCCGGGGGGAGCTTTTTAATCCCCCTGTAGATCGAGTAGGGGGAGGGGACGGCGTTTCTCTTGAGGTAGAGGGACAGGACATCCCTGTCGACCTCGCCGCGAAAATCGGGGTGGACTTTAAGGGCGTTCATCTCCGACCCGAAGAGGAAGGTCTTTCCCATCCTGCCGTAGTAGACCGGCTTTATCCCGAGCCTGTCCCTCACGAGGTGCAGGGCCCTCTCACTTTTGTCCCAGAGGGCGAAGGCAAACATCCCGATAAACATGGAGACGGCGTTGTCAAGTCCCCAGGCGCTTATCGCCTCGAGCATTACCTCGGTGTCCGAGTGGCCCCGCCATCCGGACACGTGCCCCCCCTTCTCCAGCCCCTCCCTTATCTTATCGAAGTTGTATATCTCTCCGTTGTACGAGATGACGTACCTGCCGTTTTTTGAAACCATCGGCTGGTGCCCCTCCATCGACAAATCTATAATGGAGAGGCGCCTGTAGGAGAAGCCTGCGCCCGCCTTCACGTCGGCCCACACACCGGAGTCGTCCGGGCCCCGGTGGATCATTGTATCACCCATCATCTTGAGGATCGACTCGGCCTCATCCTTGGTAAGGCCTTTCTTTAACATGCCGGCTATTCCGCACATATATTGAAATCCTAAATGTCAAGTCAAATCTTGAATATCGACCGTTATTCCAAGTCATTCCACCATCCCTACCCGCTTCTCAAGCCCTCCACGGAAGGTGTCAACGGCATTCCCATCCATCCAACACTTCTGTATACGTCCGCCGGTATTGTTCGGCGACCGCGGCGATGGAGAAGCGCTCGACTATCCGCTCCCTGGCGGCGGCACCTAACCTCTTCCTCCCCTCCCCCCCCATCTCTACCAGCTCCAACCAGCCGGCGGCCAGCGCCTCCGGGTCCTTCGGGGGGACGACCCTTCCCGTATCCCCGACGAGGTCCCTCGAGTCCCCCACGTCTGTGACGACGCACGGCACCCCCGACGCCATCGCCTCCCCGATCACGTTGGGTGATGCCTCGGTGAAAGACGAGGTAGTCGCGATGTCGAGCCCGGCGGTTATCTCCGGGATGTCCCTCCTGAAGCCCATAAGGTGAATCCTTTCAGGTATCCCCGTATTTTTCACCATCGAGGTGAGCTCGCCGTTTTCCATCGTCATCTCCCTTCCCACCAGCACAAAATGGACCCTATCGGCTTTTCTCCCCAGGATCGAAGCCGCCCTGAGAAAGTTCCCGTGATCCTTCATCGGGTGGTAGCGGGAGACGAAGCCGACGAGTATCTCCTCCCCGTCAAGCTTGAGCTCCTTTACGAGACTTCCCCTCGCCGACCTTAACGGCCTGAACTTCTCGCAGTCGAACCCGTTTGAGATATAAATCCTCTTCTTAACCGGGTAGCCGAGGGACTCGTGGTGCTCGGCCCCCACGATGGAGTTGTATACAATCCCGGCGGTGGAGCCGGAAAGATACGCCCCGAAGCGGATCAGAAATGCGGTGAGCCTCTTTTCCGCCTCAAAGCCGTAGACCGACTGCCTTATGTTCCAGAGGACCGGAGTTTTCACCTTCAGAAACCTCGCCGCCAGCGAGGCCGCAAAGTTCCCGTGATACATCCACCCCTGGATCAGGTCGGGCCCTATCCGCCTCATCGTCCTGACGAGGTTGAAAAACGAGGCCGGGGTGGGCCTTCCCCGGACCATCCCCATCGTGAAGACAGGGACACCCATCGACTCGATCTCATCGCCCAGGTCGTCTTTCCCCATAAGGGAGATGACCACGGGCCTGAAGTTATCACCCCACGGGGCGCCCAGCAGCTTAAAGAGCATCATCTGCGCCCCGCCGGCAAACAGGCTCGTGACTACATGGAGGATGATTTTTTCCCCCTTTTCTGCTAAAATCATAATATTAGTATTGATAGGGGAGGGCCGCCTGTCTTTTTCCACGGTTCCATTTTCGTTTTATAAATTTATCATTTTATTTAATGGGAGGGGTGATGTCAAACAAATTATAGAGCTTTCGGATTGATAGCGAATACGATTATCTAATCGGTTATACGTGGATATACTAAAATCATCGGCAAGATTATATTCTGATAGATCGATTTTAGGCAGGATTCGGCAAAAGAGACACTTTTTTAAACAGATACCATATGGAAAAAAAGAGTGGACAGGAGGCCCGTTTTCTGCGATTCTATTCACGATTAGATAATGAAGGGTCAATCCCTATTTGCCCCTATTTGCCAACTTGGCTTCATTATTATAGATTTTATTTAGTTACATAATCGGCAAGAGCCAACTTTACCTTATTGGGAGGAATCTTGAGCTGGGTTTACCTATTTATCGCAATCACTACGGAAGTTGCAGGGACGATCTTCCTGAAGCTCTCCGACGGGCTTTCCAGGGTGATCCCGACCGTGTCGATGGGAGTCCTGTACGCCCTGAGCTTCGTCTTTTTGGCGCTCTGCATCAAGAAGATCGAGGTCAGCATCGCCTACGCCATATGGTCGGGGCTGGGGACCGCTCTCATCGCCTTCTTCGGATACATCCTCTTTGATGAGTCGCTGGGGGCCATGAAGGTGGTATCGATCGCCTTTATCATCGTGGGGGTCGTGGGCCTCAACCTCATCGGTCAGGGCCATTAGACCTCCCGTACCGCCTTGGCTGTGATTTTCAAGGGGATCGAGGATCTTTATGGTTAAGGTCATTCAAGTAAATATCGGGGATTTCCCCCGTCTCAATGCCTTTTGCTATGGGGCCCTATTTTTCAGGGTTTTGTGAGTTCTCTATGGATATTGTCTACAGACCTATCGGGAAGATATCCACTCCCTTAAAGAACAAGGGCGACGCCCCGATACAGGGGGTGTTCGCCCCGGAGAGCCTGGGGCAAGTCGAGGTCTTTTCCGAGTACTCCAGGGGCTTGAAGGACATCGAGGGATTTTCCCACCTAATCCTGATATACCACTTCCACAAGAGCCGCGGCTGGACGCCCCTGAGAAAGCCCTTTCTCGACGATTCGGAGAGGGGCATTTTTTCGATCAGGCATTTCGACAGGCCGAACCCGATCGGGATATCGGTGGTCAGGCTTTTGGGCGTCAACAACAATGTCCTCGAGGTGTGCGAGGTCGACATACTCGACGGGACGCCCCTCCTGGATATCAAACCCTATATGCCGAAATTCGACGTCAGGGAGGATGCGGTGGACGGGTGGCTGGGTAATGTCGACAACAAAAAGGACTAATACCATTCAAGAAAGTGACTCCAAAAGGAGGAGCAAAGATGAAGAAAGATAAGGCAGATAAAAATATCGGTGATATCGAGGAAATGAAGAAAAAATATCCGAAGAAATTCGCATCCGAGGAGGAGATATTCGGCCACATCCACCGGGGCGACAGGATATTTATAAGCACCGCATGCGGGGAGCCGCAGTACCTGGTATCCGCCCTGATCAAGTACGTAGAGGCGCATCCTAAGGCGGTCATCGACGCCGAGGTCTATCACGTTTGGACGCTGGGGGTGGCCCCCTACGCCGGCGAGAAGTTCAAGTACAACTTCAGGCACAACTCTTTTTTCATCGGCAACAACACCAGGGACGCCGTAAACCAGGGGATGGCGGATTACACCCCAATATTTCTCTCGGAGGTGCCGGAGCTCCTGAACAGGAAGATGATCCAGGTGGACGTCGCCCTGATCCAGACCTCCCCGCCGGACAGTCACGGATATATGAGCCTCGGCGTCAGCCTCGATATCGTCAAGGCGGCCGCCAAGAACGCCTCGGTCGTAATATCACAGGTCAACTCCCACATGCCGAGGGTTCACGGCGACGGCTTCATCCATATCGAAGAGGTGGATTTTATAGTCTCAAAGGACGAGCCGCTGATGGAATACGAGGACGAGGTCCCGGGTGAGATAGCGCAGAAGATCGGAAAATACGTCGCCAGGATAATAAACGACGGTGATACGATACAGGTGGGGTACGGCAGCCTCCCCAACGCAATCCTGGCAAACCTCGAAAGCAAAAAGCATCTCGGCGTTCATACAGAGCTCCTTACCGACGGCATAGCGAATTTGATGAAAAAAGGGGTGATCGACAACTCCATGAAGAGCATCAACAGGGGCAAGACAACGGCCACCTTCTGCATGGGCAAAAAGGAGACCTACGATTTCATCCACGACAACCCCGGCATAGAATTTAGGGCGGTCGATTACACAAACAGCCCCCTCGTCATCTCCGAAAACAGGAACATGACGGCCATAAACAGCGCCCTCAAGATCGACCTGACCGGCCAGGCCACGGCCGAGTCGATAGGCCACACCTTCTACAGCGGTATAGGGGGACAGGCGGATTTCATGCGCGGGGCGGTCCTGGCGCCGGGCGGAAAGACGATACTCTCACTCCAGTCGACGGCGGAGGGGGGAAAGGTATCGAGAATTATACCGTTCCTCGAGGAGGGAGAGGGTGTGACCCTAAATCGGGGCGATATCCACTACGTGGTTACCGAAAACGGCATAGCCTACCTCCACGGGAAGAACATCCGGGAGCGGGCGATGTCGCTGATAACCATCGCACACCCGGATTTCAGGCAGTGGTTGATCGATGAGGCCAAGAGACTCAGCCTCATCTACAAGGACCAGGCGTTCATTCCGGGTAAGGCCGGGGAATACCCGGAGCACCTCGAAACGTACAAGACCACAAAGACGGGGCTTACGATCCTCTTGAGGCCCGCAAAGCTCTCCGACGAGCCGCTGATAAAGGAGTTTTTCTACGACCTCTCCGACGACAGTATCTATAAGAGGTTTTTCTCCGTCAAGGACAGGATGCCCCACGAGCAGCTCCAGGAGTACGCCGTCGTGGATTATTCCAAGGACATGATCATCGTGGCCGTAGTCGAACAGGGGAAAAAGGAGTTGATTGCGGGGGTGGCCCAGTACGAGATCTACGGCGACGGCCTGAAGGCGGATCTGGCGTTTATGGTAAAGGACGAATATCAGAACAAGGGGGTGGGATCGGTGCTCATCTCCTACATATCACTCCTGGCCAAGAAGCAGGGGCTTCTGGGTTTTACCGCGGACGTCCTCTACGAGAATAAACCTATGCTCCATCTGCTGGAAAAGGGGGGGTTCGATATAGAGAAGCACAGCGAGGACGGAATCCACGAAATGGTGATTAATTTCAGGAAGGAGACCTAAGTGGCGGAGAATGGCGGGGGAAAATCCAAAATAAGCAAGAAGGTCTTGGATAAATATCCGGAGAAGTTCATCCCGGAAAAGGAGGCCTTTGAAAAGATATTCCCGGGGGATACGATATTTATCGGCACGGGATGCGGATTCCCGAAGCGCCTGGTGAGCTTGATCATCGACCGCGCCAAGGCGTTTCCCGAATCTTCATCCGACGCCGCCGCCTTCAGGCTGATAACGCTGGGGGTGACCCCGATTGTCCAATATACGTTCACGGACAACTTCAACATCACCTCCTTTTTCATCAGGAGGGACACGAAGCGATCGGTAAATATCGAAAAGGCGGACTTCATACCGATGTTCTACTCTGATATCCCGGGGCTTATCCGACGGGGAATGCTCCCCATCGACGCCGCCCTGATACAGACCTCGATACCGGACGAGAGGGGGATTATGAACCTCGGCATCAGCGTGGATATCGTAAAGGCGGCGGTGGAAAACGCCGGGATCGTCATCGCCCAGGCCAACTCGAATATGCCGAGGGTACACGGAGAGGGATACATCGATATCGAGGAGGTGGATTACATAATCCCCTTCGACGAGCCCCTCCTCGAATACGTATCGAAGGTCCCCGGAGATATCGCCCAAAAGGTGGGTAAATACGTCTCCAGCATCATCCGGGACGGGGATACTATACAGGTAGGGTACGGGAGCCTTCCCAACGCGATCCTGGCAAACCTCGTGGACAAGAAAAATCTGGGCGTCCACACGGACCTTTTGACCGACGGGATAGTGGATCTCATGAAGGAGGGGGTGATCGACAACTCCAAGAAGGGGATGAACCGGGGAAAAACCATAGCCACCTTCTGCATGGGCACGGAGAAGACCTACCGTTACCTCGACGAAAACCCCTGGGTGGAGTTCAAGGGTGTGGACTATACCAACCATCCCCTGACGATCGCCAAGAACAACAGGATGACCGCCATAAACAGCGCCCTCAAGATAGACCTTACGGGACAGGCCACGGCCGAGAGCTATGTCCCCTTTGACGCCCCGGAAGACACTTCCGGCCCAGAAGGGAAAAAGAGCACCACAGCATCGAGGGGATTCCACACATGGGTGGGGGGACAGGCAGACTTCATGAGGGGTGCGGTGCTATCCAAGGGTGGAAAATCTATCCTCTCAATCCAGTCCACGGCGGAAAACGGCACGGTCTCGAGAATCGTCCCTCTCATCGAGGAGGGGGTCGGCGTCATACTCAACAGGAGCGACGTCCACTACGTGGTCACCGAATACGGCATCGCTTACATCCACAGCAAGAACATCAGGGAGAGGGCAATGGAGCTTATCTCGATCGCCCACCCAAAGTTCAGGGGGTGGCTGATCGACGAGGCGAAGAGACTGAGCCTCATCTACAAAGACCAGATGTTCATTTCCGGGGAGGAGGGGGAGTACCCGGAGCACTTCGCCCAGTGCCGCAGCACAAAGACCGGCCTCCAGATCCTCTTCAGGCCGGTAAAGATGTCCGATGAGCCGCTCATAAGGGACTTCATAAACTCCTGCTCGAAGGAGACCCTCTACAAGCGCTTCTTTTCCAGCAGGACCTACATCCCCCACGAGATCCTCCAGAAATACACGGCGATAGACTACACCAAGGAGATGGTTATCGTCGGCGTCATAGAGGGAGAGACGAGAGAGGTGATCGTCGCCATGGGTCAGTACAAGATCAACGCCGAGGACCACACGGGGGACGCCGCCATAATGGTGTCCGACGAGTACCACGGCCGGGGGATCGGCACCGAGATATCGAATTACCTGATATACCTCGCCCGGCGCCAGGGACTGGTGGCGTTTACGGCGGACGTCCTCCACGACAACGACGCGATGCTCCACATCTTCGAGAAGAGCGGCTTTGAGGTGGAGATGCGAAGCGAGCAGGGGGCGTATAAGATGCGGTTGAACTTCGGCGCGTGAAGGAGTGGGTGGGAATATTTAGTTTCGTCAATAATCTCCATTTTAGGTTTTATAATTATCAAGTGTTATCAAGGAGGAGAACATGAAAGAAAAGTTGTGGTATAAATCCTATGCTCCGGGTGTGAAAAAAACCCTCGATTACGAAAAGATCACGATGTCCGAGGCACTGAAAAGGTCTGCCGAGAAATTTCCCAATAATGTGGCGTTGAACTATATGGGGAAGAACATCACGTACAAACAGCTCGACGGTCTTGTAAATCGTTTCGCCCGGGCCCTCATGGATATGGGGATAGGTGAGGGTGACAGGGTGTCCCTCTGCCTTCCAAACCTCCCCCAGACGCTCATAGCCAACTTCGCGATATTTCGGATCGGGGCGGTGGCGGTCCAGAACAACCCCCTCTATACCGAGCGGGAGCTGGAGCACCAGCTCAACGATTCCGAGAGCGTTATGGTGATCACGATGTCGCTCCTCGTTCCGAGGATGCTGAGTCTTATGCCCAAGACCAAGATAAAGAAGATCATCGCCTGCCACATCAATTCATACCTGCCGTTTCCGAAAAAGCAGCTCTTCCCCTACTTAAAGAAGGCGATGCATAAGGAGGTGGAGACTACCGAGGAGGTGGTCGTGTTCAAGGATATCATAGACAAATATTCCCCCGATCCCCTCGAAGACAAGGGGGAGTGGGAGAAGCTCTCCACCATTATCTATACCGGCGGCACTACCGGCGCGAGCAAGGGTATATTGATGAGCAACAAGGGTATCAGCACGAGCATTCAGCAGTTTGCCGCGTGGTTTCCCGATCTCCTTCCCGGGGAGGAGAGCCTCGTGGGTACCTACCCGATATTTCATATAGCGGGATTTCTTGTAAACCAGTGTTTTATTCCCTGGAAGGGTTGGACGCAACATATGATTCCACGCCCGGAGCCGAAGGGTATCATCGACATTTTGAAGAAGAACAAGCCTACCTTTCTCCCAGGCGTGCCCACCATTTTCGTGGGACTCCTCTCCGATCCGGAGTTTCGGAAGATGGACCTGTCGTTTATTAAAGGCTTCTTCTCCGGGGCAGGGCCCCTGGCGGCCGATACGATAAGGGATATGAAGGAGCTTACGGGTGCCACGATGTGCGAGGTGTATGGACTCAGCGAGACCGCGATTGTGGCCGTTACTCCCTGGGGGGGCGAGATAAAACCGGGCACCGTGGGGGTGCCGGTGCCGGACACCGACTTCAAGATTGTGGACCCGGACAATATCAAGAAGGAGATGCCACGGGGGGAGATCGGAGAGATAGCCATCAAGGGGCCCCAGAGTATGATGGGATACAACAACATGCCGGAGTTGACGAAAGAGTCTGTGGTGGACGGCTGGTTCTACACGGGGGACATGGGATTTTTCGACGAGGATGGCTATTTGAGCATCGTCGACCGGAAAAAAGACCTGATTATCGCCGGGGGGTACAATATCTATCCGGTGGAGGTCGACAACATCCTCTTCGACCATCCGAAGATACTGGAGGCGTGCTGCATCGGCGTCCCGGATAAATACCGGGGGGAAACCGTCAAAGCATTTATTGTATTGGAGGAAGGGGAAAATATGACGGAGGAGGAGATAACCGGCTACTGCAAGGAGCACCTATCCGCCTACAAGGTACCCAAGATCATCGAGTTCATCGACGTTCTGCCTAAGAACGCCGTGGGGAAAATCCTCCGAAGGGAGCTCAGACGCATTGAGATGGAAAGGGAGAAGAGCGGTTAAGACGTAAATTGACTTTTGTTGGATATTAGCTGGCGCTTCACAATAAATTGTTTTATAACCTACGGAGAATGTTTTTTGCAGGCAGTCTCCGTAGGTTTTTTTAATATTTTCTGAATCTGGAAGAGTGGTATACAAAGACTCCTTTTACAAAAGTGAACTCCACCCAAATGTACAACTCTTAAGATAGTTAAAAGAAAAAATCTATTTAGGAGGAGCCTGAACTTCGGGGTGTGAGGGGGGGGCCGCACGTACGACGAGATGCCGGCCCCCCTTAAAGCTGAACTTACTGATTGACGGGTTGTCCACATTCTAGCAGAGAAACTACATTGACTTAGTCCAAAAGCCCGAGGACCTTCCCCACCACATCCTCCGGATTTCTGCCCAGTACCCTTATCATCGGCTCCTTGCCCACGTCGCCGCGGTCGTAGATCAGGTCGGGCGTTCTCCCCGTCTCCGACAGGACCTTCGAGACGCCCCAGGCCAGGGACGATCCCTCGGTTTCTTTCACGTCTTCAGGTTCGTCCGCCCTGGAAAAGGACACGACGACAAGGCCCCTCTCTTTCGCCCTTTTAATCAGGTCTTCCCCGAAGCAGACGTTCATGGCGGACCTCAGCCCCGGATCGTATTTCATGGCGGTGAGGATAATGTTTGCGATATGCCTCGACGCCCCGAACTCCGGGGACAGGGGCACCAGAACGCCGCCGCCCGCCCTTATGATCCTCGCCGGAAACGCCGCAACGTGGTCGTGCCCCACGGCGTACGGCAGCGCGTAGCCGAGGTTGGACTGCACCTCCGGTATCAGGGGGGCGATGTTTTTTTTCACAAGGACCTCCGCCCCCCTCTTTAAATCATCGATGACCCCGTATTTCTCCCCCTCCCGCAAAAACCACGCCATGTGGTTCGTGGGGCCGTGCCCCTTCCCCACGTCGAGGGAAAACCGGATGGCGGTGTCCATATAGAGCTCCGCTTGTTTCACGGCGGAAGAAACGTCCATCCCGTCGGCCAATCCCGTTGCTATCGCCGCCGAAAAGGTGCAGCCGGTCCCGTGCGTGTTTTCGGTGGCTATCCTCTCTTTCGGAAAAAGGTTAAAATCCACCCCGTTAAAGAGAACGTCCACCGCTTCACCCTTGAGATGCCCCCCCTTCACCACCACGTTTTCCGCCCCGAGGCCGGCGATTACCTCAGCCGCCCTCTTCATCGAGTCGACGCCCTCTATCTTTATCCCGGACAGTACCTCCGCCTCCGGGATGTTCGGGGTAACTACCGAGGATAAGGGTATCAGCTCCTCCGATACCGCCTTTATCCCCTCCTCGGAGAGGAGCGGATCGCCGCTTTTTGCCACCATGACCGGATCGACAACGAGCCTTTCTATCTTGTACTCCCTGATTTTCCCGGCAACCACGCGAACGACCGCAGAGCTTGCGAGCATCCCGGTCTTGGCGCCGTCCGCACCGATGTCTGTCATCACCGAGTCGAACTGGGCCTCCACAAAGTCCAACGGTACGTCATATATCGCCTGAACCCCCACCGTATTCTGGGCCGTAAGCGCACATACGACGCTCATCCCGTACCCCCCCAGGGCGGTGATCGTCTTGATATCCGCCTGGACGCCGGCGCCCCCGCCGGAGTCGGTGCCCGCTATCGTCAATACCTTGACCGGATCATTCATTTTTTTGTTCCCCCTTATTTAGACGCCCCTTGATAAGCCTTGCCGCCTTCTCCCCGGAAAGGAGCATTCCGCCGAAGACGGGGCCCATCCGAAACGAGCCGAAGACCGCGTTGGCGCTCATGCCGGAAACGTATACCCCCGGATACGCCTCCTTGGTGTTTTCGATCGTCTTGGTCTCCGCCACATCGGACCAGAGCGATTTCTCCCCCTCCACTTCTCCCGATGGGGTGAGAAGCCTCTCACCCGACTTCTTGCGAATCACGCCCACCACCTCACAGTCGTGGCCCGTGGCGTCGACAACGAACTTCGACCTGACGGCAATAGGGTCGACGTGGAGGCCCGCCATGTTCGCCGCGGTCCACAGCAGTACCAGTCCCGTAACCCTACCCTCCCTCACCATCACGTCCTCTACCTCGATCAGGTTGAAGATGCGAAGCCCCGCCTTTATCGACTTCGAGATCAAGGTGGAGGCGGTTTCGATCGAGTCGGCGGTGTAGTAGCCGGGGGCGAACTCCCTGTACGAAATGTCGAACGTATCGAGGAGGCGCCTCGCCTCTTCCTGAACGACTATCTCGTTAAACATCATGCCCCCGCCCCAGATGCCACCCCCGATGGAGAGCTTCTTGTCGAACAGTGCGACCTTGACCCCATCCTTAGCCAGAAAGTAGCCCGCCGTGAGGCCGGCCGGCCCCCCTCCGACGACCGCGACGTCGAGGTCGAGGTGCTCCGTCAATTTTTCCATATATGTTTTTACGATCGCCCTTGAGATCGTGATCTCGTCAACAGCCATTTTTTGCACCCCCCAAATCGGTTTGTTTTAAGCCCAAATAAAAAGGCCCTCGGTTTCCCGAAGGCCTAAGAATATAAAATCCGTATCTCCCTTCGCCGGTATTATCCGGATCAGGTTCTAAGGGTATTATCTCAGCCTCTTGGGCACCCCCGGTCTCTTCTTTTTCAAGTATTTTTTACATTTTAAGGGAAAAAGTAGTCTCGGTCAAGGAAAATATTGACGCCATAATCATTCCTCTGTATAATAATCCGATAAAAGTTTTAGACGAAACGGAGACGTTCATGACCGAAACCGCCAAAGAGAAAACGACCGAAGGGATGAAACAGGTCTTTAAAAAACCGGAGAGCCTCTCGGATAAGCCGTTCCATTTCTGCCCGGGCTGCAATCACGGGATAATACACCGCCTCTGTGCGGAGGCCCTGGATCAGTACAACCTCGTCCCGAAGACCATAGGGGTGGCGTCAGTCGGCTGCAGCGTGTTTCTCTACGACTACTTCAGGGTCGACGTCGTCGAGGCGCCCCACGGGAGGGCGCCGGCCGTGGCCACCGGTGTGAAGAGGGCGATGCCGGATAACTTCGTCTTTACCTACCAGGGGGACGGAGACCTGGCGTCCATCGGGATGAGCGAGATCGTCCACTGCGCGAACCGCGGGGAGCCGATAACCGTGATATTCGTAAATAACACGGTATACGGCATGACCGGCGGGCAGATGGCCCCCACCACCATGCTGGGTCAGAAGACCACGACCTCCCCCTACGGGAGGGAGTACGAGCAGGACGGCTACCCGGTCAGGATGGCCGAGATGCTGGCCACCCTCGAGGGCTCGGCGTACGTGGCAAGGGTCGCGGTAAACAATCCGAAGAGGGTCATCACCGCCAAGAAGTCGATCAAGAAGGCATTCCAGATGCAGATCGACAACATAGGATTCTCCTTAGTGGAGGTGCTCTCCACCTGCCCCACAAACTGGAGGATGACCCCCAAGGAGGCCGCCGTCAGGGTCGACAAGGAGCTCATTCCCTATTTCCCGCTGGGCGTGTTCAAAGAGCGTAAAATGTCTGACCAGGGGGCTATTTAAAAACCGCCTTGACTGAAGGGATTTAACAGTATAGATTTTGTTTAACGAGAGGCTTGTCTCCCTTTGTTTTTGTGCTGGAAAATATTTCAGGTAATGAGAAAGTCACAAGTATGTATTACAATACGATAATGGCCGGTTTCGGCGGACAGGGAATAATGTTGATAGGAAACCTCCTCGCCTACTCCGCGATGAACGAAAACAAGAATGTAACCTATATGCCGTCGTACGGCGTCGAGATGAGGGGCGGCACCGCTAACTGCACCGTGGTCATATCGGACGGCCCGGTGGGCTCTCCCATCATCGGCCACCCAAAGAGCGCTATCGTCATGAACAAGCCGAGCCTCTTGAGGTTCGGGCCGAACATCGTGGAGGGGGGTCTGCTTCTTATCAACTCCTCCCTCATAAGCGAGTTGGTAGACGACAGGCTCGACCTGAAACAGATAAAGGTTCCCGCAAACGAGAAG
>Ga0180431_10001850_pt1 | contig 28804 bp, 28 predicted proteins | sample SS_ome_11_FD_132459 | JGI IMG/M metagenome (GOLD analysis project Ga0180431, IMG submission 132459) | Hypersaline lake sediment archaeal communities from the Salton Sea, California, USA - SS_1_MS_1 metaG | ecosystem: Environmental > Aquatic > Non-marine Saline and Alkaline > Hypersaline >... | reverse complement strand
TTCTGTGACCTATATCAACAAAAAAAGTTATTTTTTTCACTTTTTATTATGGAATCCAGTGTAAAAAGTTGTCCTAAAAGTCTTTTTAGGTGCTTAAGATGAAACTGGTTCGTTGCGTCGCAAAACGCCTCAGACGGGTCGGGATGGACCTCCATGAATACGCCGTCCACGCCGACCGCCACCGCCGCCCTGGCAAGGGGAGGGATAAACCTTCTGTCGCCCCCGGTCACGCCGTCCGCTCCCCCGGGCAGCTGAACGCTGTGGGTTGCGTCGAAGACCACAGCCGGGTGTTCCTCCTCCTTAAAGGGATGGGGTTTCCCCTTCTTCATTTTAAAAAGCCCCCCCCGCATGATCGCAATCGATCTAAAGTCGACCACGAGGTTGTGATACCCGAAGGTCGCCCCCCTCTCCGTCAATATGATGTCCTTGTTTCCCTCGCTCTCGATCTTATCCACGATATTGACAACGTCTTCCGGGGCGAGAAACTGACCCTTCTTCACGTTGACCGGCTTTCTCGTCTTTCCCGCCTCCAGGAGAAGATCCGTCTGGCGGCACAAGAAGGCGGGAATCTGCAGGACGTCCAATACTTCCGCCGCCCGCTTTACCTCGTCGACGGTGTGAACGTCGGAGAGAACCGGGACCCCCAGATATTCCCTCACCTTTTTCAAGATATTCAGCCCCTCTTCCATGCCGGGGCCCCTGTAGGACGAGATGCTCGACCTGTTCGCCTTGTCGTAGGAGGATTTGTAGATGTAGGGTATCTTCAGCTCCTCGGTTATCTTCTTTACCGCGGCGCCGGTCTCAAGGGCCTCCCTCTCCCCCTCGATGACACACGGCCCGGCGATCAGGACGAAGGGTCTCCCTCCGCCCATCTCGATATCTCCGATGTTGACGATTCTCGTCATCTTCCCGCCGCCTCGATAAACGATACGAAGAGGGGGTGGGGGTCGTTCGGCCTCGATTTGAACTCGGGGTGAAACTGACACCCTAAAAACCACTTGAGGCCGGGGAGCTCTATTATCTCCACGAGGTTCCTCTTCAAATTTACCCCGGAGACAACCATCCCCTTCTCCTTAACCTCGTCCAAGTATTTGTTGTTGAACTCGTAGCGGTGCCGGTGCCGCTCGCTTATGGGGGTGGTCTTGTACGCCGAAAAGGCGAGGCTGTCGTTTGTCAGCACGCACTCGTACGCCCCCAGCCTCATGGTCCCGCCCAGCTTGTCGATGTTTTTCTGCTCCGGCATGAGGTCTATGACAGGGCACTTTGTATCCGGGTCAAACTCGCTGGAGTTGGCGTCACCGCGCCCGCAGATTTTGCGCATGAACTCCGCCGCCGCAAGCTGCATCCCGAGACATATCCCGAAGTACGGGATATCGTTTTCCCTGGCGTAGCCGGCTGCGGCGATCTTCCCCTCGATCCCCCTCGATCCGAACCCCCCCGGAACGAGGATGCCGTCCGCCTCTTTCAAGAACTTCTCCGGCCCGTCTTTTTCTATCTCCTCCGCGTCAACGAAGTCCAGGTTTACCTTCAGCTCGTTGGCGATGCCGCCGTGTACCAGCGCCTCGTTCAGGCTCTTGTAAGACTCCACGAGGTCGACGTATTTTCCCACGATGGCGATCTTGACCTCTCCCCTCGGATTCTTGGCCCTCTGAACGATCTCCTCCCAGGCCGTGAGGTCCGGCGCCTTTGTCCACATGTTGAGCTTCTCCACGATCCTGGTATCCAGACCCTGTTGATTGAAGAGAATGGGCACCTCGTATATGTTTTTCACGTCCATAGCCGAGATTACCGACTCCACCTGGACGTTGCAGAAGAGCGCTATTTTCTTCTTGATATCGAGGGAGAGCTCCCTCTCGCTCCGGCAGATGAGTATGTCCGGCTGAACCCCTATCTCCCTCAGCTTCATGACGCTGTGCTGGGTGGGTTTCGTCTTTACCTCGCCGGCGGTGGCGATATAGGGAACGAGGGTGAGGTGGATGTAGAGGGTGTTCTCTGAGCCGAGGTCCCACCGGAGCTGTCTTATCGCCTCCAGAAAGGGGAGACCCTCGATATCCCCGACCGTTCCCCCCACCTCAACGATGACCGTATCGACCCCGTTTGAGAGGCTTACTATGTTTTGCTTTATCTCGTCTGTGATGTGGGGGATGACCTGAACCGTACCCCCGAGATACTCACCCCGCCTCTCCTTTGTTATCACCGAGTCGTATATCTGGCCCGTGGTGATGTTGTTGACCTGTCCCATCTTCGCGGTGGTGTACCTCTCGTAGTGACCCAGGTCGAGGTCCGTCTCCGCCCCGTCGTCGGTCACGAACACCTCCCCGTGCTGGAACGGATTCATCGTGCCGGGATCTACGTTGATATAAGGATCGAGCTTCAAAAAGGTAACGGTAAGCCCCCTGCTTTCCAACAGCGCCCCGATGGAGGCCGCGGCCAGCCCCTTTCCCAGAGACGACAGGACACCGCCGGTTACGAAAATGAACTTAGAGCGTCTCATAGTATCAACTTTCCTTCTCTTACAAGGTTTTCCAGCCTATCGAGGTCCTCCGGCGTATCGATCCCCACCAGGTCGTACTCGGTGTTTATTACCTTTATCCTGTACCCGTTTTCCAGCACCCTCAGCTGCTCAAGGCTCTCCGCCCTCTCCAAAGGCGTCATCGGAAGCTTTATATATTTATCCAGGAAGTCTCTCCTGAAGACGTAAAGCCCGATATGTTTCTTGCACAAACCCAAGGAGGGATCGAAGCCCATCTTCCCGCCGGCACTGTCGTCACGACAAAAGGGTATCGGGCTCCTCGAAAAGTAGAGGGCGTATCCCCGACTGTCCGTAACGACCTTGACGACGTTGGGAGACATGAGGTCCCCCTCCTCCACGATGTCGGCGGAGAGTGTCGACATCTCGAGCCCGGGGTCGTCAAGGAGGGGCCTTACAGCCTCGTCTATCGCCCACGGCTCTATGGCCGCCTCGTCCCCCTGAACGTTCACGACGACCTCACACCGGATATCTTCAACCGCCTCGCCGATTCGGTCCGTCCCGGTCCTGTGCTCCCTGGAGGTCATAACGACCTTGGCGCCGAAAGCGGCAATCGAATCGGAGACTGCATCTGCAATCCTCCGGTCATCGGTGGCGACGATGGTCTTATCCACGGTTTTCGCCGCGGCGGTCCTCCGGGCGACGTGCTCTACTATCGGCCTCCCGTCGAGCAGAGCCAGGAGTTTCCCCGGAAACCTCACCGAGTCGTACCTCGCCGGAATTACGGCAACCACGCGGGTCAAAAACCTACTCCCAAAACCTTTTCAAAAATCTGCGGGTCATTCAGCTCTTCAATCCCGACCCCGCCGTTAAAAGAGAGCCCCATAAAGATTTTTACCCCAAGCCGTAAAATACAACGACCCGCCCGACCGTGTCAAGAAATGGACGTAAAAAATGATGCTCCCCCAGCCCCCCCAGACCTAAAAAAATCAGTGACGGATCTCGACGACCGAGCCGACCTTCACTGCCTTCATCAGCTTTTCGAGGTGCTTGTTATGGAGCCTCACACAGCCCCTCGATACCGGCATCCCTATCTTCTCCGGTTCGTTGGTTCCGTGAAGGCCGATCCCCGTCCATGGCTGGGTGGCGAGCCTGATAAACCAGGGACCGTAGGCGTACTCCCCCTCGAATATCCACGAGGAACTGTCCTCTACCGAGACCACCTTAAAAGTCCCCTCCGGGGTGCGGTTGTCCCCCACCTCCTTCTTGTCATCGAGGTCCGGGTTCTTACCGATGGAGACCGGGTATTCAAAAAGGAGGTTGCCCGAGAGGTCGTACCCCCTCAGCATGAAATCGGTCTTCTTGATCACGATCCTGACCTCGGGGATATCCTCGTCCTTGTCAAGGCCCAGCCGCGCCTTGGTCCTCGGATCGAATTCGAGACCCAAGACAACTATCACGTCCTTCAGGTTTTCAACCTCCGTCATCTCCCCGTAGCCCACGGCCTCCCTGGCCTCCGTGGCCACATCCAAGAGCTTCGGGGGATAATATATCATCGTCTCGTGGAAGTAGCGGTCCGCGTCGTCCGGGGTGTAAAACTTGTATTTCCTGGAGAGATTGTGATCGATCTTCACCGACATGTTTTTCGCAAGTCCCCTTCGCCTTGTGGAGTTCAGCACCAGAATCATATTCTCCACCTTCATGGTCTCGAATGTCGGTACAACGGCGTCCATCCCGAGGATCACCTGAACGCTCCCCTCCGATACCTCCTCCTGGGGGAGAAGCTTTCCCACCTTTACGATCTTAAAGATATCCTTTGCGTAGTCCTCATCCACCGGATTGTATATTATCTCCGTCTCCACCCTGTAATCCGCAAGGTTTTTCGGCTCCCCCACAATGTATTCATTCTCCACCAGCTTCTTGTTCACCTCCCTGGCGAGCCCCTTCACGCCGACCTTCGTGCAGTATGCCCTGGCGCCGTTGTAGACGTTGACCATTGGCTTTGCCTTTCTCGGAATTATCGGCGAGCCGCACCCGGAGAGAAAAAGGAGGGCGTAGATCAAAAGACACGAAACAGCGATGCCAAACCACCTTGAAATCACCCTTTTGTTCATCATTGTGATATTTTTATAAAACACCATTCAATCCTTTTTTTTATTTACTCTATCGTTTCCCGTTAAATTTGACCACCTCGGCTATTATAGTTTAGTGGTCCCGTGATTGTCAACAAAAACCTCCCCGATCGCTACCGCAGGAGAGCGATGGTACCCCATAGGTCGCTTAATTCAAAAACAAAAAACGTTTCTTACCTGTCTTGTCATAAGGAAGGCCAAAAAAGAGTCTCCCCTCAAGTGCGGTCGACTTACCTTGCAATTCAACTGCTTTAAAAGGTTATTCAAATACAAGACGTTTTTTTATTTTTTACAATAACTATTGTATTTACAAAGTATCTATTTTATAATATAATTCTCAAAATTTTAATAATATATATATTCCGTCTATGCGAGTTAACTTCCCGAAAAAAGAGATGATCATGAAGATCGTCTATTTCGGCCCCAGTCAAGGGGGGAAGACCACAAACCTTCGGTATATTCACACCCGTCTTTCGCCCGAGGTAAAGGGACGATTCATGTCCATCAACACCCAGGAGGACAGGACGCTCTTCTTCGACTTCTTCGATGTTACGACATCGGCGAAGATACGCGGCGGTCGAATCAAAGTTCGCTTCGAGCTTTACACCGTCCCGGGCCAGGTCAAATACGAGGAGACAAGGAGGCTCGTGATGAGGGGGGCGGACGGCGTTGTCTTCGTATCCGACTCCCAGGAAGACAAGATGGCGGAAAATATCTACTCCAGGGCGGACTTGGACGAGATCCTCATGCACTACCGCCAGGACCCCAAGATTTTTCCCACCGTAATCCAGTACAACAAGCGCGACCTCCCAAATGTCTGCTCAATCGAAAAACTGAGAGAGGCCCTGAATCCGAGAAACAATCCCGATTTCTCATCCATCGCCATTACGGGCACGAACATCATGGAGACCTTAAACAAGGTGTCCTCGGAGATAATAAGGACAAACAGAAAGAGGTTCATGTAGATAGGTCGTACTTTTTTACATCTCAAGAGGGGCAGGCCAATTCTAATTTCAGACCAATATTGGGGGTTAGGCTGATTCTGGGGGCGGGCACTTTTGGGGGTAGGTCAATTTTAGGGGCAGGCTAGTTTTAGGGACTGGCTAATTTTGGGGAGGCCGATGATTTTTTAAGGGGCCGTACACTTTTCGGAGGGCCGGTCTTTTTTTGGGGTAAAGAGGCGTGTTTCATCTTAATCAAGACACCCCTATTTTATATATTAACAAAGGATTAAAGGAGGAATTTGTGAAAAAAGGTCTACTTCTAACAGCTATAATCTTAGCGGCTTTTTGTGTGTCCACGTGCAATTCTAAAGAGATAGTCATAACCTCGGGTGAAAACAAAACCGGAAGGGATATAACCCTGATCGTCGAAGGCGGAGAGCACTACACCCACATGCTCAAGGTAATGAAGTTTTTCAAAGTCAAGACGACCCCGCAGATAGCCGTGTGGATCGAAGACACCGACGGCAATTATGTCGAGACAATCTATGTTACCAAAAGGGCCGGAACCCAGGATTGGAGAAAGACCCCGGGGGAGGGCGTGCCGATCGAAAAGATCAGGAGGAAGTCCTCGCTCCCCTATTGGGCGCACAAGAGGGGCGTACTCTACGAGGACGGACTGTATCTCCCAACAAAAGACAAACCCCTCCCGGACGCCGTCACGTCGGCCAGCCCGAAGGGGAGCTTTTCCCTTGTGACAAAGGTCCCCGACACCCTGACTAAATTCGTCATCCTGGCCGAGTTCAACAACTCCGGTGATTTCAACGATTTTTACACCGAGGACGCAAAGCCGGGAGACCCGGGCTACACGGGAGGTATCTATGCAGGGGGGCAGCCCGCCGTCGTCTATGCGGTGGAGATTGACCTGACGTCGGGGGCGGAGAGCTACGAGATGAGGCTCATCGGGCACTCCAGCCCGGACGGAGAGAGCGGTAATCTGTATGAGGATACCTCGAAGATAACCACGGGCCTTCACCTCATAAAGAAGATAAAGGTGAACTTCAAGTAAAAACCTTCAGCCAAATAAATCACTGTTTGTCTTTGTTGTCGAAATGTCTTTCAAGGCCGAGTTTTTACCTACAAATCCTCTTCGGCCTGAACGGCGAGAGGACTCGAAGACAGGTCCCTATCTTTCCAAATGATCTTTTTAAGGGATTGATAGGGGAGAGATAGAGATTATCGGGGGGCGGCCTTTTACGGCAGCCCCCTTTTTTTGGACGAAATCAAGCATCAGGCCCGACTGATAGAACCGCCAATCGACAAAGGACTGAAAATCTCCCCTAACCACCCCCCAACAGCGTGGCAAGCTTTACCTCGTCCCCGTCCGTGAGAGCTTCATCGAGGTCCCTTCTCTTCCCGTTGACGTATGCTACCATCTTCAGCCTCTCCGGAATTTTAAGGCGTTTTATCAAAATCTCCGATGTCAATCCCTCTTCCACCTCCATATCTTGATCCTCAGCGTATCTCCTGATGACGCCTATGGGCCTAACCTTTATCCTCATACACTCCCCGAATTTCCGGTCTACCAGACTACCTTTCCCTCCGCCTCCAAACCGTATTCCGATAATGTCCCCATCTCTGGAATTCCCTTATCAGGATCAATGCCGGAAAGTTCGTAGAACCTCTCTTTCATACCGTCGAAGTTTATCTCGATCCCCTCCGGCTCCCCGTCCCTTGCCGGCTCGAGCATCCTCGGGGTCAGCCGGTCGTCCTTCGCGGTCCTCCCGAAGCGAAAGTTTAAAAGCCTCTTCAGGTAGAAGACCCTCCTCCCCGCCTTTAGCATCTCTTCGGCGTCCCAACCGTATCCGGCCACGGAGTTGAAGAGGTCCACCCACTGGGACATAGAGACCTCCCTGTCTGCAAACTGGCAGAAGCAGGCGCTGTTCTCTATGGCTCCCAGGGCCACGGAGAAGAGAGCCGCCTCTGGCTTCTCCTCGTCCGTCATCGGTTCCAGCTCGTATTCAAATCCGACATCCGGGTGGTAGACGGCGCCCATCTCGATAAAGAGCATCGGATCGGCGACGTGGCAGGCCCCTCTGGTACTCAGGGCGTAGGTCAGCGCCAAGCCGTGCCCCCCACCCCTCGGATCATGCATCGGTGCTTCGAGGCCCTTGCTGTGGGTTGTGTAATCGATGGAGCCCTTTCCTATTTTCTCGGCGGCCTTGACGCTTCCGTCGGCCAGAAGCCCCCCCAGCTTTCCCTCCCTTTTGGCTATCTTCGGCAGGATAACGTCGATTACCGTCTCCATATCGCCCCACTTGAGCTCCACCCCGTCCGTATCATCTGCCGTGAGGTGCCCCTTCTCGAAGGCCTCCATTGCCCAGGCTATCGTAACGCCGCAAGATATCGTATCCACCCCCATATCGTTACAGATCCGGTTTGCCTTGCAGGTCGCCGCGAGGTCCATCGAGTTCATCATCGACCCGAAGGAGGCGATCGTCTCGTACTCAGGACCGGGGCCCTCGGGTATCTTAAAGGAGCCTTCCTTGACCTCCACAATCCTCTTACACGCCACCCCACAAAACACACAGGCGCCCCGCTTGGTCAGATAGGTGTCTGTCAGGGTGGCTCCTGTCAAGGCGTCTGCCATCTCCTCCCAGAAATTCGAGGTCCAGTTCTTTATGGGGACGTCTCCCGCGTAGACCCCACCCTCGAGGTTTGCGGCGGTTCCGTTTTCGTGAAGGACGTCGGAGGCCAGCGCCTCCTTGATCTGGGGATTCAGCACTTTCCTGATCTCCTCGTATTTATTGGCATCGGAGAGCCTCATCTCCTTCTTGGAAGCCATGACAACAAGTCCCTTCAGGTTCTTTGCCCCCATAACGGCGCCGAATCCTGTGCGGCCGAAAGCATGGTGCGCCTCGTTCATAACGTTGGCAAACAGCACCTTGTTTTCACCCGCCGGGCCGATTAGTATCGTGCGTGCGTTTTTGCCGTACCTTTCCTTGAGGGCACTGTTGGCTTCCTCTATCCCCGCTCCCCAGAGGTCACCGGCGTCCACGATCTCCACCCTGTCGTCATCGATCACGATTAGGGAAGGCCCCTCGGCTTTTCCTACAATAATGATCCCGTCGTAGCCCGCGTATCTCAACTCCGGGGCGAAGTAGCCGCCGCAGGAAGAGTCGGCCCAATTCCCCGTCAGCGGGGAGCGGCCGGCGGCGGAGTTCCTGCTTGCGCCGGAGAGCCTGAGCCCGGCAAAAGGGCCGTTCATGAAGATCAACATCGCCTCCGGAGAGAGGGGATCGACATCGAAGTTTCCCCTGTCCCAAAAGATCTTCGCCGCGAGACCGCTGCCCCCGATGAATTTCTTGTAGTTGGAGTCGGGCGGATTAATTGTTCCTATGGTTGACTTGGTCAGGTCGATATCAAGGACCTTACCGGTATTTCCGAACATAGTTTCCCCCTTTTTCAGAGCGAAAAAAACTAAAAGATATTTTCTTTAACTGGACACCGACGATAAATCCTCAAAAGTATGAGCGCCGATTTATTTATCGTAGACGAGCCTCTCTTCTACGGCCAAAATGTCGATAACCCTCTTTCCCTGATTGAACCTTGCGCTTTCACGCACCTAATTATGCGATGATGTCATAGATATCTTTGCAGGCTGTCCGTTAAAGCTCTCTTTAAACGAAAAACAAGATAAAATAATTACAGCTTCTTGTCCCCCCATCCGAGCTCGTCAAGTACCTCGTTGTAAAAGACCGCCACCTTCTTGAGCTTCGGGGCGAGCTTCAAAAGGCCCGTTGCGGAGCCCTTGACTATTATCTTTTTCCTGGTTATTGCCATGACCGGGTTCAGCTTGTTCGACCAAGAACGGTGGGCGTCGTCGGCGGAGAGGCTCATTATAAGGTCGGGGTCATCTTTCGGCTTTCCCTGCCCCGATTTAACGTTACCGCCGCGGCAGTCCACCCAAAACGAGCACTCCGGGCCGTCCTTGGTGTAGTCGAACCAGATCAACTGGTTGACCTTTTTGAGCCCTTCGCTCAACTCCTTGTCATTCATACACTTGTCGAACATCTTCAAAAAAGCCTCGATCGGCTCCTTTTCGCTACTCCAGAATTCCATTTTTCCCTCCTAAAAAACGCTATTATTTTTACATCGCTTCAAGATAGAGTTTCAAAATATCCTCTTCCTCGAGATAGCGCGGATTATATCCCACCTGGGAATCGCCCGATGCGATCTCCACGAGCTCCTGGAGCTTCTCCTTATCGTCGGGAACGTCGAAATCCTTCAGGGTCTCGGTAAGCCCGCACTCTTTTTTCAGCCTTCTTACCTCGCCGGCGGCAAGCCTTCCGGCCTGTTTCGGGTCGATCTTGGTGCAGTCTATATTCATGGCGTCGGCGATTATCAGAAATTTCTCAGGGACCTCATTGGAGTTGAACTCCATAAGGAGCGGGAGCATGATACCGTTGGCTACTCCGTGGGGAATCCCGTAGACGCCCCCCAGGGCGTGCGCCGTTGCGTGGACGCCGCCCGTCATCGAGTTTCCGAATCCCATTGCCGCCATGGTGCTGGCAATCAGCATGAACCCCCGGGCGTCGACGTTCTCCGGCTCCTTGACCGCTACGGGGAGATATTTCATAATGAACCTTATAGCGTGGAGGCACAATGCATCGGCAATAGGCTCCGAGGCGGTGGCGGTAATGCCCTCAATGGCGTGGGTCAGGGCGTCCATCCCCGTAGAGGCCGTTATCTTCGGGGGGAGCTTTACCGTAAGCTCCGGGTCGAGCATGGCGATGTCGCAGCTGCAGTAAGGATGCGCCACCGACAGCTTCAGGTGTTCCTCAACGTCCAACACCACCATCCCGAACGTCACCTCACTTCCGGTGCCAGCCGTAGTGGGAAAGGCGATGTGGGGCGGCAGGCGCTTTGCCGTGTCGTAGAGGGCCGCCTGATCCGCCAACGGCTTGAAGTCTTCGTGCCCCTCCCCGACCATGACGTTCACCGCCTTCGAGGTGTCCATCACGCTCCCCCCGCCGACCACCACCATCGAGTCCGCGCCCACTTCCCTGTAGTACTTCGCGCCCTTGTTAATTATGTCGATCCTGGCGTCCTGAACGATCCCGTCGAAGACGCCGACCAGCTCAAGCTCCGACTTCTCTATCTCATCGATAACCATCTGGGCGACGCCGGCGTCTACCACCCCCTTGTCTGTAAAGACGACCGCCTTCTTTCCCCCAAGCTCGTTCATCTCGTAGGCAAGCTCCGCCCTGAGCCCGGGGCTGTACATAATCTTCGGCCTGTTTGCCCAGCTGAAGAAGGGATCGAATTCGATATCCGGGTATTTCATAATGACCTCCAAAAATAGATAAGGATATAAAGGCTTTTAGCTGTCAGACCGATCTTTTTGGTGTCGGTCTAAGTGTATTCAATAAAATATTAAAGGATCGCCTCTATTTTAGGCTATTTTTTACCTGAAGAGTAGGCTTTTTTATGTGTCAGGGATAAAAACTTATTTTCGATCCTTTGTACCGAGTTTTATAATCCAAGGGGAGGATCCTAAATCAACAAGGAATTGTACCGCCATCGCTATGTCATAATCCCTGCTTTCTATTTTTCGCTCTTCGCGTCCGGCGCCTCCGGCAGTGAATCCACCTCAAGGATGTAATCCAAAAGGATACGGTAGCTCTTGAAAAAGACCTCTTTGTCGATAACCGAGGGATTGTCGAATTTCGAATCGAGGATAAATAGGTCGTAAGGCATTATGCCGTCAAGCGTAATGGCGGGGATTCCCGCATTGAGAAAAGGGACGGAATCGGTACGGACATATTTTATGGAGACCGGGGAGAGGTCGAACCCGAACTTCTCACCCACATCCACAAAGAGATTTTCAAGGGAATCGGATGATCCCTCCGGCCAGGGGTGGGGGAGCGTAATTCCGAGGCAGTCGAAGTTAATTGCCGCGTGAATCTTCCCCGGCATATATCTGCTCTTCTTTATAAAGGCCTTGGATCCCAGAAGACCCTCCTCCTCCCTGTCGAAGGCGATGAACAGAAAGTCGTGCCTGAGCTCACGCTCCTTGAGTCCCTTGTAAAGTGCCGCCATCATCAGGACGCCGCTGTAGTTATCCAGAGCGCCTACGCCTTCCCCCTTCATGTCGAGGTGGGAGGAGACAATGATATGCCCGTCTCCCTCTCCACCGCCCCCCCCGTTAAAATTGATCGGGACGTCGATCGGGACGATGATGTTGCCCGGACAGCTGCTCCCCCCCTCGATTCGCTCGACGTGGACAACTTCCGCCCCGACGTTTCTGAAGATGCCAACTATATCTCTGCAGCGGTCACCCCTCGATCGGGGGATATCGGTGAATTCTCCCCAGATTTCGGAGAGGTGCTCTGCCTCCTGTCCGTAGAGGGGTACTGTGAAAACCGCGACCGCAAAAAGGAAAAGAACCGAGATTTTAAGTGTGTGTCCGATCTTCATAATGATCCCGAGTGAAAAAACTGGTCAATTATAGACCATATCGATCCCTTTGAAAAGGATTAAAAGAAAGGTGAGGTTTTTTAAGAAAGAACAGAGACTGGACGAGAAAAACTCCATTATAACGCCTAAAGTCTTGACTATCATTTCCGATTCTGATACCATCTCCAACTTGTTTTAACTAACCTGTACGAGATAAACATGGGAATCAAGATCGCGATCTGTGAGGGCGTAGCGCCCCCTAATCTTGAAAAAGACGGCACATATGACCAAGAGAAGATGGAGATATCCTTGCCCCACGGGGCCTTTTCCCTGGGCGCCGGGGGATTTCTCTTCTCCGAGACCTGCAAAGACGGCGACCTGAGAAAGGGCGAAAACCTCTTCTGGCTCAAGTTCCCGGAAATAAAATTTATCAAGACCATCGACGACCAAATATTGTTCAAGAACTGGGACCTCTGCCCGAACTGCGAGGTGATCGACGACGTCTTTAAGATCAACGAGAGAAAGGAGATCACCCGCTACTGCAGGAGGTGCGGGGCCGAGCTCAATATCAAAGATTAGGGCAAAGATTAGGGCGCGGTTAAAAGAGGGGGGCTGAAAGGAACAGACTGTTCTTTAAGGTTGATCAGTTAGAGGGAAAAGGGAAGGGGAGGGCGGAAAGGCCCCGACATGTTATTGATGTTTATCGATTGGATGGAAGCGGCAAGGGGATCAAACGGCCGTTTAAGGCCTTAAGGTAATCACGGCATAGTTCCTCATATTAATAAACGGTGGAGGATCAAAAGCCCGCTTAAGATATTCGGTTGTCTAACCTTCCATCCTCCCCGGCCATCAAAACCCTGGGCGCTTTAAGAGCTACCACCCTTTTTTATCCCGAGGAAAAAGAACGTCACTAAGATTTTTGGCCTAAAAAACTTCCAGTTAAGTTAAAAACGGCCCTATTCCTTCCTCCTCTCGGTGGCTATGGAGAGCCTCGAAAAACCGGTTCTTTTGGCGTTGTCCATCACCTCGACGACGGTCCCGTGGTTCGCCTTTTCATCCGCCTGAATGATGAGATTCGCCTTAGGCTTATCCTTCTTTTTCTTCAGGAGCTCTTTGTAAAGCCCCTCATAAGTGTAGAATTCCTCCCCCAGCTTTATCTTGTTGTCCTTCGTCACGAAAACGATGATGTCCTCCTTCTCCTGGGGGACCTCCTCGACTGTGGACTCCGGGAGGTCCACCTTCAGCCCCGGAGTCAGTATAAAGGTGGTCGATATCATAAAGAAGATGAGGAGCAAGAGGACCACGTCTATAAGGGAGGTGAGGTTTACACTCACGGCCTCTCTCTTTTTGTTGTTTTTCTTGAAATTCATTCCTTCATTCCAAATAAATCGGTAAAAAGCGGCTGCCAAAGGATAGGGGGCTTAAAAAACGGTCCTAACCCCCTTCCCCGATACGCCTCAATCCTCTCCCTTGATGATGTCCACAAGGCTTATGGTGTAAAGCTGCATCTCCGAGGTCAGGTCGCTTGCCCTCCCTATCAGGTAGTGGTATCCGATGAGCGTGGGTATGGCGACCGTGAGCCCCGCCGCCGTGGTCACCAGCGCCACCGAGATGCCGTCCGCAAGCTGCGAGGGGTCACCGACCCCGGCCGACACGATCTTGTTGAACACCTTTATCATCCCCTGAACGGTGCCCAGAAGGCCGAGGAGGGGGCTTATCTGGGCGATGACGGAGAGCACCCCGACGTATCTCTCCAGATACTCCGCCTCCTGTCCCCCCACCTCTTCCACCGACTCCTTTATGACCTCCCTCTTCTTACCGAAGTTTTTCACGGCGGCCAGAAATATCCTCGCCATGGGCGATCGATCTCTTTTCAAGATGTTTGTCACATCGTTTATCCGCTCCTTCTTTACAAGCTCTTCCACCTCGATTACCAGCTTCTGGGGTATGATCTTCTTCCTCCTCAGATAGAAAATCCTCTCCAGAAAGACGCCCAGCGCAATTACCGAACACAACAGTATCGGGATCATAAGGGGACCGCCGTCCACCAATAGATCTAAGAAGTTCTCCATGTTTCCTCCCGCCCAATATATTTATCTATTTGCTTTTTAAAAGCTCCTTAACGGTAACGACCCTGACGGCTCCCGAGGTCAGGGTCGGCTCCATCGACTTCAACGCCCTTATCGTCTCGGACCTGGGGTGACATATCCCCAAGGCCCTGCCGTTTCTCTTCGCCGCGGCGATCAGCTCCTTGATTCTGCTTCTTATGGCGTTCAGGTCGTTTTCGTTGTCGAGGAAGACCGATCTCTCGATCGCCGGAACCCCCATCCTCACCGCCAGCCGATAGGCAACCGTCAGGTGGGTGGTCCTCGAATCTACGAAGAAGAGCCTCCTCTTTCTGATCTCGGTCAACACCAGCTTCATCTTCTCCTCGTCCTGAGTGAGGCGCGAGCCCATGTGGTTGTTGACCCCCGTGATATGGGGGACGGAAGCTAGGTCCGATACAAGGCTGTTTTTAAAGGTATCCTTATCCATAAAGGTAAAGAGTGCCCCCGGCCCCGGGTTCTTGTTCGGGTACTCTATCGGCTCCATAGGGAGGTGAAGCATCACCTCGGCTCCCCTCCTGTGGGCGAGGTTCGCAACGTAAACGGTTGAGGGCTGATGGGGCAGAACGGAAATGGTCACCGGGTACTTCAGCGCGAGGAGTTCCTTTATGAAGCCTTTGCTTATCCCCATGTCGTCCATGATGATGGCAACCTTAGGGGCCGGCTTCACGACAGGGGGCCTTGTAATCCTGGGCGTCTTTGCGACGGAGGTTAGAAACATAAGCCTCCTTACCGGGTAGTCGTAGATGTAAAAATCCAGGCCGAACCCGCCGCCCGAAATATCCGTCTCCCTGATGGAGACGTCGTCGCCGAAGCCCTTCAGCCTCCCCGACAGGAATTCAACGATCTCCCCTTTATCTTCGCCCTCTTTGAGGGAATAGCTCTCGGTAATCTCCCTGAAGTGAACCGCCCCGATCACCTTGGTCTCTTCATCGGAGCTTTTGAGAGAAGAGCCGGAGTATCCGAGATCCAAAAGGGAGCGGCTAATCTCCTCGTTGACCGCCCGGATATCCCTTTCGATCTTGAATGCCCCATCCGGGGTATAAATCGGGGTTCCGGTAACGGAGAGCCCGGGGAACACGGGCTCCACCCTCTTCTTTACCAGGCCGACCGCCGCAAAAATGAGCGCAACGATAACGGAAAGCAAAAGGGCCGAGAGCGCAATATATCTCCCCTTTGTATTTATCAGGTCTTTTATCCTGTTTTTCGGCTTTTTTTTGGGGGAGCGGATGGCCGTCTTTTTAGTCTTGGCCGCCCGCTCCCCCTTCTTTTTATCTTTGGTTTTTTTCGCTTTCATTTAGGGCATGGGGACTATTTATTCAAATCAACCTTCAGGAGATTTCTATACTTGGCCCAATTGTTGATAACCTCTTTGGCCTTTTCCAGCTGAATATCCTTCTTCTTTTTATCCTTATTGTCCTCGACCATCTCCTCCCCATCCACGTCGGCAGCGGACTCATCTTTTTCCACCTCCGGCTCCGGAATCTCTACAACTATGTTCGGCTCGATTCCCTCGCCGTGTATCGACACTCCGCTGGGCGTGAAATATTTCGCCGTTGTAAGCTTTATGCCCGAGCCGTCAGACATGGAGATTATCGTCTGGACGGAACCCTTTCCGAAGCTCTTGGTCCCTACCAGGATCGCCCTTCCGTGGTCTTTCAGGCTGCCCGCCACGATCTCCGATGCGCTGGCGCTCCCGCCGTTGATCAGTATCACCATCGGTATCTCCGGCAGGGTACCGAGCCTGTGCGCCTTGAAGACCATCCTGCTTCCGGCGACCCTACCCTCCGTGTAGACGATCGTCCCTTCGTCCACGAACATGTCGCAGACCTCGACCGATTTTGAGAGGAGACCGCCGGGATCGTTTCTCAGGTCGAGAATTATACCCCTGATGTCTCCATTCGTCTTATCCTCCGCACTTTCAAGGGCCTTTTTGAAATCCTCCGTAGTGGTCTCGATGAAGTGGGTTATCCGGATATACGCGACGTTGTTGTCGTATATCTCATGCTTGACGCTCTTCAGCTTGATTATCTCCCTTACTATGGTGATATTCTTCGGCTTTGTAAATCCTTTCCTCATTATCGCGATGGTGACCTTCGTTCCCTTTTTACCCTTCAACTTCTTCTGCGCCTCCAAGAGGCTGATCCCCTTCGTGGAGACCCCGTCGATGATTACGATCTTGTCGCCGGCCTTGAGCCCGGCCCGCCAGGCGGGGGTGTCCTCTATGGGAGATATGACCGTCAATGTCCCGTCGACGATGCTGATATAGATTCCGAGACCGCCGAAGCTCCCCTTTGTGTCGTCCAGAAAATCCTTGAACTTCTCGGCGGTTATGTAGGCGCTGTGCTCATCCAGAGAAGTAACCATGCCGCTGATGGCCCCGTTTATCATGTCCCTTGTGTTAACCTCGTCCACGTAGTTCTCTCTGATGAGATTCAAGGCGTTTGTAAAGATCTCGAGCTCCTTGTAGATATCGTCTGACTCCGCCAGGACGTTGTCCAATCCCTTCCCCAGCGATACCCCGACCAAAAACACCATCGTCAGAAGCAAAACAAACCTAAGCTTTCCTTTTTTTATTGACATATCCAATTCCCCTTTCTATTTTTTTAAACAGTGTGTTTTCAAAATTCCACTTATCTTTTTACCAGCCAGCCGGCTGGATTCGTCGTCTTTGTATGATGACGAATCTCAAAATAGAGACAGGCCCCCTTTAGAGATCCCGTATCCCCCACGGAGCCTATCGCTTCCCCCGCCTCCACCTTTGTGCCGCCCACCTTAAAGAGCGATTTTGCGTGGCCGTATACGGTGTAGTAGTTGTCGCCGTGATCGACAATAATCAGATTGCCGTAGCCGGGAAAGTAGTCGGCGTAGATAACCTCCCCCTTGGCGACGGAGATGAACTTCGTCCCCTCGGGAGCCTCTATCTCGATTCCCTTGTTGAATATCGGATTTTCGTACTTCGGGTCTTTCCCCTTTCCATAGCTCGTTATCAACTTCCCCTTGACCGGGTAGGGAAGCCTGCCTTTGAGCTTTGCGAAATATCCACCGGCCCCGGGGGATGAATGGGCGTGGCTGAGCCTCTTTTTCCTCTCCCTCTCTTCCTTTTCCCGGGTAAGCTTCTCTAACAGGGCGGTCAGTTTCTTCTTGGACTTCTCAAGCTCTCTCAGCGCCGATTCATATGAGGACTTCTCCTTTCGCACGTTATTTAGATATTTCCTCTTCTTTTCCTTCCCCCGTTTCAGCCTCGTCTCCTTTACAACCACATCCTCCCTGAGCCGGGCAAGCTCGCTTTTCTTTCTTTTCAGTCTGTCTATCGTCTCCGCATAGGCGTCCGCGTTCGCCTTATACACGAAAAAGAGCCGTCTGTCCGCCTCGATTACTGCTGTAAGATACTTCCCCCTCCTCTTCACGTCGGAATAGTCCTCGGCGGAAAAGAGGGCCGGCAGATACCCCGCACCGCCGAGCTTATAGAAGGCGACGAGTCTTTCCTCTATCACCGCCTGCATCTTCTCCATATTCTCCTCAAGCCGCGCCTTCTTTGCTTCGAGGGCCTCTATAGAGGAGGTCGTGCCGTCTATTTTGTAGAGAATATATGAGATCTCCTTTTCGTTCTTCTTCAATTCCCTGTCCATTCGGGAGAGCTCCCCGATAATCGACCTCTCCTTTTTCTTGCTCTTTTTTATCTCCCCCTTCTTATCCCTTATCTTCTTCTCGACCTCGGTCAGCTCGACCTTTTTTTTCCCAATGTTGTCCGCCGCCCCGAAGCCGGGATATAAAAGAAGGCCCGCTAAAAAAACGACGGCAAAGGGAAACAAGAGGCGTTTTTTTTCAGAAATAACCATACCCTATTTGGCCGATTGTATACATTGCCTCTACACTTTCAGCATCCTGCCGAAAGAGATAACGCTTCCAAATAGTCCAAGTGAGATCCCGAAGATCGTCAAGTAAACAATCATATCAGGCTCGAAGAAATTGACCTCAATGGCCCCAAAGAAGAGACCAACGTCCTTGTAATAGTGTTCCATAAAATAGTGATATGTCAAGGACAGCGCCCCAACGGCTATTACGGAGCCTAAAAATCCCTGCATCATCCCCTCGAGGATCATGGGAACCTTGATGAAGAAGTTCGTCCCCCCCACAAGCTTCATTATATCAATTTCGTCCCTCTTGGCGTAGAGGGTCAGCTTGATGGTTATGGCTATTATCGCTATCACCGCCACAGACAGCACAGCCCCGATGACTATCCCCACTATCCTTACGATCTTTTGGACCTCGTAGAACCTGGAGAGCCACTCCCTGGCGAACACGACGTCGTCCACGCCGTTCATCCTCTCAATCTTCTTCGCCACGAGGGCCACGTCCTCGGGCGTCCTGAAGCGCTTTTTGAGCTTCACCTCGAAGGACGCCGGGAGCGGATTTTTCGACAGCCCCTCCAGGACGTCGCCCTGACCCGAGAACGCCTCTCCCATATATTCAAGGGCGTCTTCCTTGGAAATGTACGATACCCCCTCCACCTCCTTGATCTCGATGATCTCCTTTTTGAGCTCACCGGCCGCCTCGTCCGACAGGAAGTCTGCGAGATATGCCGTAATCTGAACCTCCTCTCCCAGGCTGACCAGAAGCTCGCTCAAATTTATGTAAAGAAGCAGATATGTAAAAAAAATAAAGAGTGCTATTGAAATCGTCGTAATCGAAAGGAGATTAACCAGAGGATATGCCCTGATATTTGAGAGGGTCTTTCTTAGGAAATAAGAAGTCCTCGTCAATAACATCTACTGTACAATCCTTCCCCGATCGAGAGACACAAGCCTCTTGTGAAACCGCTCGACGATATCCTTGTTGTGAGTGGCCATGATTACCGTGGCCCCCCTCTTGTGTATGTAGTCTAAAAGTCTGATTATATCGAGGGTAAGCTCGGAATCGAGATTTCCGGTAGGCTCGTCCGCAAGGAGTATTGGGGGCTCGTTCACCACCGCCCTCGCAATCGCCACCCGCTGCTGCTCTCCGCCCGAGAGCTCCAGGGGGTAATGTTTATATTGCTCGCTCAATCCGACAAATTTAAGCACCCTCATAACCCTTTTTCTTGTCTCCCGCCTCGGCAGTCCCAAAACCTCCAGGGGAAATGAGACGTTTTCGAAAACGGTAATCGAGTTCAGGAGCTTGAAATCCTGAAATACAACCCCGATGGCCCTCCTTAGATACGGGATCTTCCTCCTCTTTAATGTGTCGATATTAAGATCGTTTATTAAAATCTGGCCCTTGGTCGCCCTTTCCGCCATGAAGAGGAGCCTCAAGAGCGTGCTTTTCCCGGCCCCGCTGGGCCCGGTGATGAAGACGAACTCCCCTCTGTCCACGTGCAGATTTATATCGGAAAGGGCATCAACTCCCGTGCCGTAATTCTTGTATACGTGATAGAGGCGAATCATTTTGAGTATTTGCGCCCCTTTAAACCGTTTCCAAAATTAACCGCTGAAACCACACATATATTGAGGCGGTAATAATAAGGATGTCGCCCCCCCTCTGATTACAGGCTTGATCCTCCAAAAAAAAATCATTACCCGGAGATAAACATCCACCTTTTAAAGAATATCTCTTTCCCGGAAATGATTTTTTACCGTTCTTGATTTAATCCTCTGATCCCGATTCCTCCGCCGCAAGGTAATCGAGGATGACCTCGTCCAACGACTTTTCCGATATCACTCCGTCCCCAAAATCCAGCTCCTCCCCGGTCGTCTCCAGCTCCTCGATCGTCTCGGGAACGTCTTCGGGTATATCAACCTTCGGTATCTCTTTATCACCGTCAAATACACCGTTTTTCAGGTCGTAGAGCATCATCTTATGCTGCTCCTTCATTATCTCCTTGACAACTTCGTCCATCTTGTCGGAGTTTAAGATATCTGAATAGCTTGTGCGCTTTGACGAAAGAATCGTCCCAGATTTGTAAAGGAGCGTCGTAATGACCGGATTATCAACTCCGCTGTCCTCGGTCTGGACATGATAGAGGATACCCTTGTAACGAACGTTATGATTAAATCCCGGTATCATAACTTACATAATTCCTAATTCTCTCATTCACCTGAAAAACCTATGCCTGCTCATCTCACCGATGAATTTTTAGATATATACGCCCAACCTATACTGAAAATTTATACCATATTTCAAGATTATTCGCAAGAAAATTCATTCAAAGAGGCCCTTTTGAGCGCCCTTGGGCCTCCTCTTGAAGTGCTCATACGCGAGCCGCGTGGCCACCCTGCCCCGGGGCGTCCTGTTGATGTATCCCTCCTGGATAAGATACGATTCATAAAGATCCTCTATAGTGTCCTTCTCCTCGCTGACGGCCGCAGAGAGGGTCTCTATCCCGACGGGGCCGCCGTCGAACTTGTCGATGATCGTCAACATCAGCTTTCTGTCCATCTCGTCGAAGCCCGCTTCGTCGACGTCAAGCATATAGAGGGCCTCTTTTGCCACCTCCTTCGTGATGACTCCGTCCGCCTTTACCTCCGCAAAGTCCCTGACCCTCCTCAAAAGCCTGTTGGACACCCTCGGGGTCCCCCTGGAGCGCGACGATATCTCCCACGCCCCGTCGTCGGTCACTTCGACGCCGAGGATCTTGGCCGAGCGAATGGTGATCTTAAGGAGGTCTTCGCTCGTGTAGAAATCGAGTCGGGACACCACGCCGAAGCGGTCCCTCAGTGGGGATGTGATGAGCCCCGCCCTGGTGGTCGCCCCTATCAGCGTAAAGCGGTTGAGCCCCAGCTTTATGCTCCGGGCGCTGGGCCCCTGCCCGATCACCACGTCTATCTCGTAGTCCTCCATCGCCGGGTAGAGGATTTCCTCAACGATCGGGCTCAGCCTGTGAATCTCGTCGATGAAGAGGATCTCCCTCTCCTCGATGCTGGTGAGGATCGCCGCCAGGTCGCCGGGACGCTCTATGACCGGCCCGGACGTTGCCCGAATCCCCACGCCCATCTCGTGGCAAATTATATGGGCGAGGGTGGTCTTTCCCAGTCCCGGCGGGCCGTAGAGGAGGACGTGATCGAGCGTCTCCCCCCTCTTCAGGGCCGCCCGAATGAAGACGTCCAGGTTCTCCTTTATCCCCGCCTGCCCCACGAACTCCGACAGAAGCCGGGGCCTCAGACCCTCCTCGTACTTGACCTCGTCCTGGGCCCTCGTGGGACTGCTGATGCGTTCATCCATTTAATTTCCTTAACTCCCCGAGAGAATCTTGAGAGAATCCCTCAACACCTCCCCCGGGTCTTTCCCGTCCGCGGCATCCCCTCCAACACCCACCCCTCCCCCGCCTTTGAGATTTTTGACGGCCGTCCTGACCGCAGATTGCGCCTGCTCTCTCTTATATCCGAGGTTTATCAGCGCCTCGGTAACGTCGGAGATCAGAGCCGAATCCACATCAACCCTCTCGATCCCCTCCTTCCTTATCCTCTTCTCGAACTTACCCTTGAGCTCCAGGACTATCCTCTCGGCCGTCTTTTTGCCGACGCCGGGAACCGCCGTCAGCCTCTCCGGGTCCCCGGCGAGGACCGCGTCCTCGAGCTCCGCCGGCGACACCCCGGAGAGTATCGCCACGGCGGCCTTCGGCCCCACGCCCGAAATCCCGATGAGATCGATAAAGATTATCCTCTCCCTCCCACTCATAAAGCCGAAGAGGACGATCGCGTCCTCCCTGACGTATGTGTAGATATGAAGGGAAGTCTCGCCTCCCACGTCGGGAAGCTCCGAATAGGTCGTGAGGGGCAGAAACACCTGATAGCCCACGCCGGATACGTCAAGGACGATGGAATCGAGAGACTTTTGAACTATTCTCCCCCGAAGCAGTGCTATCATGCCCGCTCCTTGCTTGATGTGACCTTAAAGGTATGAAGGTGACAGAGGGCAACGGCGAGGGCGTCGCACGCATGGCTTCCCACGTCGTTCGGGAGCTCGAGTATCCGCTTGATCATCTTTTCGACCTGGAGCTTTTCTGCGGCCCCGTACCCGGTCGCCGCCGCCTTCACCTCCCTGGGGGAATACTCGTAGACAACGAGGCCGGCCCTCGCCGCCGCAAGGAGGATAACGCCCCTGGCGTGGCCGAGCTTTATAACGCTCTTCACGTTCTTGGCGTGAAAGATCCCCTCCACCGCCACGGCGTCCGGGGATGTCTTTTCGATGACTTCCTCCGTCTCCCGAAAAATCGTCTCCAGCTTCTCCGCCATGGTAAGGCGAGGGGCCGGCTTTATCTCCCCCGCCGACACAACCGTGGGCAATTTTCCTCCCGTTATCACGCCGTAGCCGGTGACCGTCATCCCGGGATCGACTCCTAATACCCTTGAGTCAAATATCCAGCTCCTCCATTATCTCTTCCGGTATGTCAAAATTGGCGAACGCCCTCTGGACGTCGTCGTTGTCCTCCAGGGCATCCATGAGCTTCAACATCTTTTCAGCGTCCTTCCCCTCGAGGGCAATGGTGCTGTTGGGAAGCATGGTGACCTCCGCCGTGATTATATTAAATCCGCCCTTTTCGACGGCGTCTCTTACCTTCTCAAAATCGGCGAACTCCGTGATCACCTCAAGCGAGTTTCCCTCCTCGCTGACGTCCAGCGCCCCCGCCTCCAGGGCGACGTTAAGAAGCTCATCGGCGTCGGTGCCCTCCCCCTCGACCGAGATCACGCCCCGCTTTTCAAACAGCCAGCCCACGCAACCGTTCTCCCCTAGGTTCCCGGAGTTTTTTGAAAATATGTAGCGGATATCGGCGACCGTGCGGTTCTTGTTGTCTGTAAGGCTCTCCACCATAACCGCAACGCCGGCCGGCCCGTATCCCTCGTATATTACCTCTTCGTAGTTGACGCTGCCGAGCTCCCCCGCCCCCTTCTTTATCGCCCGCTCTATGTTGTCTTTGGGCATATTCGCGGCCTTTGCGGCGGTAACAGCCGTCCTCAACCTCGGGTTCGTCTCCGGGTCCGGGTCGCCCAGCCTCGCCGCCACGGTTATCTCCTTTATCAGCTTCGTGAACATCTTGCCCCGCTTGGCGTCCACAACCCCTTTCTTGTGCCTTATGCTGTGCCACTTGGAATGGCCCGACATATTTATCTCCTATGATAGAACTCAATCAATTATTTTTCCCTCTGCTCCATAAAAGGGCATTTTTTACTTTACCGCTCCAAATTCATTAGGAAATCCATAAATGTATTCATACCGATTCCCCATTTTGAAAAAATTTCCCGCACTGTTCATTTTAAACGCCCTTTCGGACCCAACTTCTATCAAACCGATTAAGTTCTCCCGGTATTCAAGATTCTTCCCCCTGCCAGATAATCTTAACACAAAAGAGTCCTTTTTCAACAAAATATTTGGGGCAAATTTCAGATAACCCAAATCCTGTTTCTGAATCGGCCTTTTGTAATACGCCTTTAAAGGCTAAGATTCGGTAAAATCGACTGCGGTGCTACCTCGGTGAGGACCCCAGAAAGATCCGATCCCCGGAAACCGACAAGAGCTTCAAGACGTTCCCGTCGTACCGAATAAACGTAAACCGGCTCTTACCGGATACCTCCTCTTTTTTCCCGCCCGCCCCGATTACAACTCCGCTCCAGTCGGTCTCCACGAACACCCGATCTTGACCCTCGTCCACTTTTTTCACCTTAAGATCGATCGTTACAAACTCGATCCCGGTGAGGCGCCCGGTCAATCCCTCCTCGAACCTGCCGTACCCGCCCAGAAACTTCGGGGAGACCAGCGTCATGAACTTCTCGACGTCCTTGAGCTGGTAGTAGTTGACGAGGGAGGCCGCGGCCTCGACCGCGAGGTCTTTCGTGGAGACCCTCCCCGGCTTTCCCCCGTTTATATGGGCGCAGCCGGAAAAAAGAAGGACGAGGATAAAAAGGGGAAGAAAGAATTTCAGGTTTGCCTTCATATCGTTTTTTCCTGGTAATATTAATAAAACTTTCAACATAAAATCTCGCGTCACATTATAATACATAATATATTATAAATTGTCCAAAAAAAGGGCCCCAAAATATGGGGCCCGGCAATCAAACTTACTTTTTTCTTTTTCAACGTTCCATTCTAAAAACCAGGCTTAAGACCATGCCGATCGTCAATTTATAATCATCCAAGATAACCGAGGGCGGGGATCTCCGGATCTTATTTCCGGAGAATGTTCCCCGCCCCGATTTTATTAGTCATCCGTTCAGCTTGGGTCTTCGCGTAAATTCGTGCCCTTATGTTAGTAGCTGTAGTTGATTTCAGTCCCGCTGTTCCCGTTTGGTGCGGGATTTGTGTTGTGCGGTCCGTTCTTATCCTGATACTGGGGATTCTCGCTCGGGTAATATGGATTGTTTTGGGGATTGTTTTGGGGATTGTTCCGGGGGTTGTTCCCATAGTACCGATTCTGGTTGTAGTAGTTGTTCATACCCGTTCCGAACCCCAGACCCCCGCCGAGGATATACCCGGCGAGCGCCCCGTAGAGGGCACCCTCGGCCGTATGTCCCGATGAGGAGCCTATGGCCGCGCCGAGATTCGCCCCGTAGAGGGCGCCCCACAGCGCGTTCGGGCCTACGTAGCTTCCCATCCCGCTTCCATACCCGTAGGCGCAGCCGAAGACGAAAAAGGTGATCATCAAAGCGGCCGCCGCCGTCTTTAACCTCTTCCTCCCCCTCGATCCGATTATTCCCCTTCCGTTTCTTTCTATTTCCATCTTCCCCCTCCCTCATTAAAACCGATTTTTTCAAGATACGGATAATCCTGCCATTAGAATAATATGAAACAGAACAGGGCGCTGTGATTTCGGTCACATTTGTATAGTGGGGGCTGAAAACGACACGGGTTGAGATTTTTATAGATGAATATCAAAAATAATGGGGCCGGCCTCCAAAATGACGGGCGAGATATCCGCCTTTGTATAAAGCTCACGATCAACGACCGCCGCGCACAAAAAAATGATGCTTTACCCTGACTATGATCAAATCCAATGAATACGGGAGGCTAGGATAATTGAGGATGAAGACTAAAGGGCGAGGCAGTAGAGGAGGCCCCTGTCCGTGGCGAAGTACGCCCTCCCGAAGAAGATCACCGGCTTGACCCGAACGCCCCCCTCGAGTTTGCTGCCCCAGAGGATATCGCCGGTTATGGAGGATAAACAGAGGACCTTCCCCTTGAAATCAGCGGTGACGAGGAACTTGCCCCCGAGAGTCATCTTGTCCACGGAGGCGTGTCCCGTATCGATCTCCCAGAGGGCCCTTTTTTGGGCCATGTCGTAGGAGGATATCCTCGAAAAACCGCCGGGGTCCCCGCCGATCGAGGCGAGCTGCCCGCTGATGAAGTAGAGTCCCCCCGCGGTAAAGAGCTTGTCCCTCGAGACGATCGGCGGAGGGCCCGCCTCCATCGCGTTGAGGCCGATGGAGCCCAGATACCTCCTCCACGAGTTGTAATTCGTCTCCCCGGTCTTGGGACGGTAGGGGATTATATACTCATCCCTGAAGAGATAGAGGGACCTGTTGTACATTACCGGGGCCGAAAAAAAGATAAGGTCCCTGAATCCCTCCTCCTTCTCCTTTCCCGTGAGCTTCGTGTTCCAGACCTCTCGGCCCGTCCTGATGTCCAGGGCCGTTAGGTGGGAGAGGTTTCTTACATACAATCTTTCGCCGTCGGTGGTGGGGGGAAACTTGAGAATCGTCCGATGGCCGTCCAGGCCCTTCTCCCAGATTACCTCACCCGCCTCAAGGTCAAAGGCGATCACAAGGGAATCTCCCCATTCGGTTATAAATCCGAAATACGCCCTTTTTCCGACAACGAGGGGCACGCCCGCCATGCCGCCGTCCCGGCTATATATCTTTTTCAGGGTGGAGAGATCGTAGATGGAGTTCGTTTCAAGGGCCCGGGACTCGACGGGAGTGCTTACCAGATCTTTTATGTCCAGCTCGTCAAGACCCGAAAAGGAGAAGTAGTGCGATCCGGCCGTCTTCATCCTCTCGGTGAAATCGATGTTATCGGCCACGGTGCCGTCGACGGCGTCAAAGGCGTAGAGACAGCCCCCGGATTCCACGACTATAAATCGATCGGCCACCTCGATAGGTTTCAGTATAGCTTCCGAGAGCCTCCTTGTCCACAGGACCTTCGGCGCCCTCGGTTGGTCTTCTCTCTTCAGCGGGAGCAGGGTATCCACTTTATCACCGATTCACCAATAACACAGGTTATGATTATAACACACCCTGATTTTCAGTCAACACTAAAAAGAATTAAATGAAAAGTGAAAGAGCTTGTTCACCTTCGCCAAAAAAGCAGGGCGAGACCGAAGGGCGAAAAAACCCTATAGACAGCTAAAATGATATATGATATGAAGTATAATATCTTTTTCTTTGGCCGGGAGAGATGGAAGAAATCAAGAGAATAGGGATCGTCGCGAAGAAGAACAAGCCGGAGGCGATCGACACGATAAGGGGGCTGATCCCGTTCCTGACGGATAAGGGAATCGAGACGATCCTCGACGGCGAGACGGCGGGCCTCACAGGGGAGAGCTCGTCCCTCGATATCGAGGATGTCCCGAAGAGCTCCGACCTGATCATAGTCCTCGGGGGTGACGGCACCCTCCTTCACGCGGCGAGGCTAGTGGGGAAAAGCGAGATACCGATCCTCGGAGTCAACCTTGGAAGCCTCGGATTTCTGACCGAGATAGCCCTGGAGGAGCTCAACAAGACGATAGAGAAGGTCCTCGCCGGCGATTTCAAGATAGAAGAGAGGATGATGCTGAAGGCGAAGATTGTAACCGCCGACGGAAAGAAGTCGGAATACTCGGTCTTAAACGACGTCGTGATAAACAAGGGGGTCCTGGCGAGGATCATTAACCTCGAGGTCATGGTGAACGGGGCGTATCTGACCACGTACAACGCCGACGGCCTTATAGTATCCACCCCCACCGGCTCGACCGGTTACTCCCTCTCCGCCGGGGGACCGGTCGTTCACCCAACTCTGTCGGCCATTATAATCAATCCTATCTGCCCCCACACCCTGACGAACAGGCCGATCCTCGTTCCGGAGGAATCGAAGATCGAGATAAGGCTTCTCTCCGGCGACGGCAACGTCTACGTGACCCTCGACGGACAGGTCGGGGTCGACTTCCCGGAGGGAAAGAGCATCGTTGTATCTAAGTCGAAGAGGAAGGTGCTTCTCATCGAACCTCCGGATAGGGACTACTACGACGTTCTGCGAACCAAATTGAGGTGGGGTGGAGTGAGATAAAATGCTTGTCGAGCTTAACATAAAGGACTTCGCCATTATTGACGAGCTCTCCATCACGTTCTCCAACGGACTGAATATCCTGAGTGGAGAGACGGGGGCGGGAAAGTCGATCATCATAAACGCCGTGAACCTGATACTGGGCGACAGGGCCCAGAGCGACCTGATCAGGACCGGCTCCGAAGAGGCGGTGGTAGAGGCGATGTTCTCCCTTCCGGAGAAAAACCCGATCTACGACCTCCTCTCCTTAAAGGGAATAGAGGTAAACGACAACGAGCTTATAATCAGAAGGATCGTCTCCCGGGCGGGGAAGAACAGGGTGTTCATCAACGGTACCCTCTCTACGATCACCGCGCTGTCGGAGGTGGGGGAGGAGCTGATAAACATCTCCGGGCAGCACGAACATCAGACCCTCCTGAGGCCGGAGCGGCACCTGGACGTCATCGACGAGTACGGAAGGCTGATGCCGATGAGGATGGAGGTGGCCCAGTCGGTGGGGAGGCTCAAAAAGCTGATCGAGGAGCTGGACTCGATCAAGTTCGACGAGCGGGAGAAGGCGAGGAAGGAGGAATTCTTAAGATTCCAGATAAAGGAGATAGAGGAGGCGAAGCTCCAAGGCGGGGAGGAGGAGGGGCTGAAGCCTGAGAGGGTAATCCTTGCCAACGCGGAGAAGCTCTACAAGAGGGCGGAGGAGGCGAGGGGCAGCCTCTATTCCATCGAGGGCTCGGCCCAGGAGCTTGTGGGGTCGGCCCTTGCGAACCTGAAGGAGATAGCCAACATCGACGGCGAGATCTTCCCCCTCGTGGAGTCGTTGAGCAATGCCCTCTACACTATAGAGGATGCCGCAAAGGAGCTGTCCGCCTACTCCTCCAAGATCTCTTTCGACCCGAAGAGGCTCGAAGAGGTCGAGGAGAGGCTGAGGCTCATAGCCTCGCTGAAGAAGAAGTACGCCCCATCGCCCGACGCCTCGACGGCCGACATCATCGCCTTTGGCGAAAGGGCTAAAGAGGAGCTTGCCGGGATCGAGAAGAGCGAGGAGAGGATGGGAGAGCTCGAAAAGGAGATCAAGGCGGAGCGGGAAAGGGCGTTTCGCCTTTCAAACTCCCTCTCCGAGATGAGAGGCCGGGTCTCCAAAATCTTCTCCACAAGGATCGTCAACGAGGTGAAATCCCTCGGGATGGACGGGACGACGTTTACCGTCGCAATCGACAGGGACAAGGCAACAGGCGACGACAAGCTCTCCGCCGGGGGATATGTGATTACCGGTAAAGGAATAGACCGTCTCCAGTTTCTCATCTCACCGAACATAGGCGAGGAGCCGAGGCCCCTGGCGAGGGTAGCTTCCGGGGGGGAGCTCTCGAGGATTCTCCTATCCATGAAGAAGACACTGGCCGAGACACAGGTCATCCCGACCCTGATCTTCGACGAGGTCGACTCCGGCATCGGCGGGGGAATCGCCCAGGTGGT
>Ga0180431_10001849_pt1 | contig 28807 bp, 19 predicted proteins | sample SS_ome_11_FD_132459 | JGI IMG/M metagenome (GOLD analysis project Ga0180431, IMG submission 132459) | Hypersaline lake sediment archaeal communities from the Salton Sea, California, USA - SS_1_MS_1 metaG | ecosystem: Environmental > Aquatic > Non-marine Saline and Alkaline > Hypersaline >... | reverse complement strand
TTGTGTCTTATGTAACTGATCAGTAAACTTTACACGAACGCCTTGATCCTGATCATTTGTTTTCTCTACCATCCAAGCTGTACTTTTCATGGCAAAATCCTTATATATGTTCTCAATAACAAAACCATTTTTAAAGAATGATCTATGCTTGACCCAAACATCTACTAGCTGATTTAAAAGTATGACATAAGATGGTTCAGTCTTTTGTAGGAGCAGATGACTTTGAAACTGTTGTTTTAGCATATTAAGCTGCTCATTACATAGTTCATGTATTTTGCTAACCGGTACTTCATTGTTATTCATTTTGTTGATCTGGTCGAACATCTGCAAGAACTTTATCGGTGATCCATCATTATGCTGTAATTCTACTTTGTTTCCGGACGGACCAGTGGGTACATATATTGAGGCCTCCGCTAGACTCCCCTGTGTATTGTACAATTTTTGAAAGTTTTCGAAATCTATACCTTTTTTACTTTCATTGGCTTGTTTCTGCACTTCAAGGCTTGCTTTGATTCGAGTTATTATAAGATTAAGTGCATACAAATAGTTATTTTGATTAATTACTATTTCATCAAAGGTTGTCTTATCAGAAATCGGTGTTGGGTCTGGTACTTCCGATGAGTCTGTTGATGATTTCGATGACGAAGACTCGGACGTGGTTGGTTTCTGTTTGTACAATTTAGCGAACTCAGCTAATTTGTTATTAGCCTCATTTAACAGCTGTTTTAATTTGTTGTTATTAGCTTGTAACTCATTAACCCCCATCGTTTCTCCTAGTTTTTCACGAGCAAAACCAAGTCCTTCTTTAATCTTTTCCTGATTCTCTGTCTTAGATAGGTAATTATACAGAAAATATGCAGTAGTCGCGGTGCCCCCTGTCCCCAACAAAACTCCAAGTAGACCTGCTGGTTTGGGCGAACGGTCGTAATCGTAGTCGTAATCGTCTTCGTCTCTGTTACGGCGCCTTGCACCACCACCAACAGTTGTCCGAACACGCGCTGATTGTTCCCATTCACGGAGAGGAATCCCTTCAACCTTATCGGTGATTTTTGCAGGTAGCCACTGCTTTATATTGGTGGAAAATTCTTTATTCAAGGTGCCCTTCAATTGAATTTTATTAACACAGGCTAAAGCCAACTCTTGCAGTAATATCTGCTCCATTTTTGCCGCTACTAGGTTAATCCTAGCCTGTTTTAAACGCTGTATTTCAGATAAAAAGTCTTTTTTACTCATAAGGATCAAGTTACAAGTATTTTTTTTTGTTTGTATCTGAATATTTTATTTCACTGGGTGGTAAAATAAAAAAAAGCGAGATGGATTTAAGTACCTACTCTTTTTATTTGAAACCTCGACCTCCACGAGACGATATTTTATTTAGAGTCTTGGTAAACGTAGTTGCAGCTATATTACTAATAGCATTATACTATCTCAGTTTAAATTGTTCGGACACATCATGGGTAGTCAGGGATGATGTTACAAGTAAACAATTTAATGCAACTGATTTCCACACTGGTGATATACTACTTGTATTTAAGCAGGGTCATGATTTTATTTTTTTCCCAGGTCACATGGCAATTGTTGTTGAGTTACCACGATATGGTCAAAAATACGTGTGGGATCTACCTGTCCCCATAAAATATTCACCAAATGTTTTAAAGCCTCTTGGCTCTTACATAAAGAGTTCGCTTAAGGGCAGAGAATCATTAGTTTATGTTCATCATTTAACTGATGTGTGTGGAAGATACATGAATCCGAAACAATTATTACCAGAAATAAAAAAAATGAGTGCAAGTATTCATTATAAATTACAAACGGCACATGATCACGCAAATTTTTGTGCCCATTCTATTCTTGGTTTTCCAGGAATTCCTGACTTTTTACCAAAAATCAACGTAGAAGATTTACACTATTGCTCCTCTGCAACGATCGCTTTGCTTATAAAGGCAGGTGTTATTAAAAAATCATTATTGGAATATTTACCCACGTATTGTCGCGAACAAACTGAGTGGTATGGTAGCAGTGGAACAACTTTATACCCACAGATGTTTATTCACCCAGATTGGGAGTTATCCAAATATGTCAAAGAAAATTGGCATTATTCACAATTATATCAAATAAAATAACTTTATTGCAAAGATAACTTGATGTAGCCTTTTCAACAGGTGGTATCAGGCTTGACCGAAGTTTTCTTATTGGAAGACACAGGGTGTACAACTTGGGCAGTGAATACACATTTACGCTTTCTCGGTGTCCGATGCGTTAATGCTTGTTTTTTCGTAAACATGGTGGTGCGTTCCTGTTTTTCCTCTTTGCATTGCTTCTCTTTATCTTTTTCCTCTTCCTTCTTTTTTTCTTGTTCTTCTTTTTCCTCTTCCTCCTCTTTCTCCTTTTTTTTTTCTTGTTCTTCTTCTTCTTCTTCTTCTTCTTGTTTTTCTTGTTCTTCTTTTTCTTCTTCTTCTTTATCTAATTCTTTTTCCTCTTCTTCCTCTTCTTCCTCTTCTTCCTTTGTCTTCTCTTTTTCCTCAGCGTCTGAATCGCACAACACCGCCACCGGAGTTTTCGTGTAAAACTTCAGAATCGTCGGATTGCCGTGAATGACACGATGAGCTTGGCAAATATACTTAGAAAACAGAGTCTTAAGTCGGCGGGTGATATTGAAGGGCTCGAAAAGTGCTTTCATAGAAGGCATAAAGCTTTCAATGTAGTATTTCACGTCGAGCTTCATGTTAGTTTTCTTAGCGTACTCGGCAGATTCCACCTTCTTATACATCGGTGCTTTTTCGTGTTGTGATTTTAAAACTATAACCACAAAGTCGACACGGTCACCAGATCGAGGACCTCCACCGGGTGTGCGTTTTTCCATTTTATCCGCCACGACTTTTTGCATAATGTTGGGGTTTTTGTATGATTTGGCAAGCTTTCGAGACAACACTAATTCGTTAAATTCGTACTTTCCGCCAACAAGTAGTTGGAGGCGCTTTTCCATTTCTGCCAGAGCTTTGTCCAAATCACGTTCGTAAAGTAAAATGTGAAGAATCGCTGCGTACGCATTTTGCTGGAAGTCACAGAAGTCGCGCCTTACAAGGGCAATGCCTTTGGCGTCAATTTTCCCCGGGTCTGTCTTGGTTTCAAACGCCAGCGCAGCGTAATGTTTTTTGACTTGCATAATAGCGGGTCGATATACCTTCTCCATCTCCAAAACAATGGAAGATTCGAAGCTGCTAGATATAAGTTTTGATGCTTGTTCGCCAATGTCGAAAACTTGTCTGAACCCTTCATCCGTGTGAGGAATTTTTGTAAAATTCACCATAACAGAATCAGTGTCCCCATAGACCACGTCCGCTCCGTATTCGCGAAACTTCTCCTCAATAATATTCTTTGTGTTGTCGATCAGGTAACGCCCATAGGCAGTAACAGCCGATGCAATCTGCGGGCACCAATACTCGCTTTGTGTTGCACCAGTAAATCCGTATATAGAATTACACGAAACCTTTAACGCTAGTTGTCGAGCATTGAGAATAACTGCAAGAGCCCTGTTGCCGCTGAGTTTAGCTTCTTTCATCTTTTTTTTCGTCGCGGAGCGCTTTGCCAAGAGCCAATCAATAACAATGGGTAGCAATCCTTTTAGAGCCTGTTCAAATTTGTATTCGCCCAGATCTGTTTTTGACTCGAAATATTTGTAGCCTTTTTCTTCGAGATTAGCGTACTTCTTATCAGTGACCAGGGTTGTATAACATAGATTTTTACCCTTCATGATACTGGGGTACAGAGATGCAAAGTCCAAAACAGCGAGCATTTCATAGAACCCGCTTTTGATGTCAAGGACCGTGGCACCTTTGTAAGAATCACTTGATTCAGTTTTGGGAAGATGAGTCAGCGCAAACCCTCGCTGTCTACCATTGATAAAGAGCTGGGACACCACCTTAAACATCTGCCCGCGATCAAAGAGGTCCTGGAGAAAAACATAGGTGACCCGAGACATTTCCACAATAGACTCCAGAATGTACTGGTCTTCCCATAGGAGAATAGGTAATAGTGTATCCTGGATGCAGTACTCCACCATTCTGGCCATCTCTTCTGGTATGCCAGATCGAATACACTTGATCATTTCAGGAATTGTCAGGTCAGTCTTATCCTGCTTAAGAAAGTGCATTGCCACTCGCCCGAGTTTGTAACTCTTAAGTTTGTAGTTCCTCATAATATAGGTACAAAGATCCACATCGATTCGTCCAGGCGTGTGAAACTTCTTGGAGGTGGACGATCCATGAGCTTTGGAAGTAAATTCCTTTTCGTCAATAACAGAACGGAAGGTAATCAACCTTGAAATATAGAAGAAGCGACTACCGGCGTTAAACTTCTCCATGCGAGTGTTCAGATAAGGCCAATCAAACCGATGAATGTTATAACCAGTCGTGATATCAGGATCCACCCAGATTAAAAAGTCACGCCATGCCTCGATCATATCTGTTTCTCGATCATACCGAAATTGATGAACAGCATGCGAGTGTTTTACCGGCGTGTGATTACCGACTGTATGAGAAGCAATGCAAATTTCCCCCGTACTCATGTTCTTAACAGTTGAACATATGGATACGACATAATCTGCTTCGTTGTTGGCATCGGGAAAGCTTTTGGCATTGGGTGGAACTGCTTCGATGTCAAATGAGAAAAGCACTAATGGATACACTTCGTCTGCTTCCACTGCAGTCAATGGACAGTCCCCACGCAGCGGCTCAATTGCACAAGTGTACTCCAGATCACAGTGAGTGATGCGCGTAGGCGAAGGCTTCAGATCTTTTGTTGCAATCTTGAGCATACCAGAAGGACGGCCGTTGTAGGTTTCAAGTAATTGTAATACAGGCGGGATGTCCATCTCAATACAAGGAAACTCATGATTCGTTAAGCCACCCACTGTTAGCTTGGTGTACTTAAAAAAATTTCGAACCAGGTAAAAGTACCCTTTGGATCGGCACCAAATCTTGAGGAAGGGAAATTTAGCGCGTTTTGGTGTATCAGCTTCCAGATCTGGGTGAAAGCCTGAAAGGCGGTGATAATATTGGACCTCTCCAAGAATGCAGCCAGTCGAGAGATTACGCTTACGACAAATTAAACGCAGTAGATCTCTTTTCTGTGAACACCCCCAGTTGTCAGGCAAGCAGACCATCAAACAGGGCCAATAGTTAACAAGAAGAGCAATCGAGAATCCTTCTTGGGTTCGGCCATAGAGTTGAAGCCAGTGGTCCGTTTCTTCAGGCGGGTGCCGAATACCTGTCTTGTCTTTGTATTTATAATAAAAGTCTCCGTTGGTAGTAAGGGTATCCCAGTCATAATTATCGACGCCGTCTGGAAACTGCTCGCTCCCATCGTAACTCAGTAACTGGAATTGAATCTCCTTCCGATCACGAGTGTAAGATGGGGATGGTGCTTTTCGAAAAGTTATACTTCGCAACGACGGGTTGGCAGCCATCATGATTTTTGATAACTAAATCAAGAAGAATGTTTGAAAGTAAAGGAAATCGGATAGATTCAAGTTAAAAACAACAAACAAAAAAAAAGGGGAGGGGGGGGGGGCAGGGAGAATACAGAAAGTGCTCAAAAATGTTAAGGTTTGTATAACCGTTTGGTTTTTAATTGTAAACAAGTATTCAGTCGATCTGATTATGGGTTTTGCTAATTTATTTTTCCGCTTTCTTACAAGTTACCATATGTTACAAATTTTATTCTATCCGTTTACTAATATGCAGTATTTAAATTACAAAATATTATCCAATTATCCATTATTCACGAGAAATTCCCGGCCAACAACAACAAAACAAAATGACAAAGTTACCGATTGACCTTACACCCTTGTTCACCAAACTCATCGAATGTGGTCAAGACGAAGGTCAAGTTCTTCGCACGGTGTTCGACATAATACAAAGCACTGTCGGCAAGGAAAAGGCAGCAAGCATGGGGACGTTGTTATTGTATCCCCCACCGGACAGATCACTCTGCAGTGAAATTTACACAAAAGGCGGTGGTGTTCTCAGTATTATCAAGACACAAAGACCAGCCATTGTTTGGCCCAGATTGCGGATTGATAAGTTGAAACAGTTTGATACATTTGTGGTCAAAACTGGAGGAAAGCAGCTGAAGCAGGTCCTTGCCTTTTCAAAGGATCAAGTGGGCCCAGATGGTCGCGTGTACCCGATTCTCCCCCAGCTTATGCATCACGGAAAATTAGATTTTGATACATGGAGCAGGATGCAGGATTTATTTACGTACCCTTCGCCGTTTACACCTGTATCTTCAGATGTCCAGGGCCGCATTCGCAAGTACATTTACCGAGCAACAGGTGACCAAGACTGCCTGAAGTCAAAATGTATTCATCAGAACATCAGAGCTTTCTACAGTCGTTTTGCAAAGAAATCAAAAAAAAGAAAACGGTTATCGGCAGTGGTAATGACAATGAAGCAGGCACTGCAGATTAATTGTATTCACCGGGCCATACAGGACGGGTTTTACAGAAAAGCTTTTGACTATTTAGCCAAGTACTGCGAGAGTATTGGTGTTGCTCACAGAGTTCTCAGCGCCTTATGCAAAGACGAAGAAAAGGTAGTAGCAGATGGCTGTATTTTTACTATAAAATACGAGCCACTACCAGCCTGTAAGTTTTACCACAGTGAGGGAAAGATCGTTCCGGCATGTCCGGCACAGTGGAATGTAGCCATGATCCAAGATGGCGTAGTACATAAAGTTTTTTCAGCAGGCATTGCCATACCGAATCCGAACAAAGAAGCGATATTTGTAACAATGTCGGAACATTGTCCAGTACCACAAGTACAGGTATGGTCAAACGGGCAGTTCCTAAAACCAGACGACTGTTGGAAAGCATGGAAAAAAATGGCAACGAAAAATACGGAAGAAAATATCTACAAATATTTTACATCATTGCTGAAGAGGGCGTATCCTCCCGCAAAAACCATTAGATCAGACAATACTGCAGAATTTATTTGCAAACTTTGGAATATGTACATTTGTTGTCACTAATAAAATTGTTTTATTCAAGATCAGTAGTTTTCATTGCATCGGAGTCCTCAGCGGATGAGCTGTCTTCCTCCTCCTCCTCCTCCTCCTCCTCCTTGTCCTTCTCCGCCTTCTCCTTCTCCTTCTCCTCAGCATTATCGGAAGAATCCTCACCGGTTGTGTCTTCATCAGACGAAGTTTCATCGGACATTTCAGCCGCCTCGTTTTCTTCGATTTGGTCGTGCTCAGCGAGTAACAAAGCACAGAGTTCAGATTTATCCGTGCCATAATAAATGTTACTAACACCGCCTTCGTATAACACGGCAGTGCATGGAAATGTTAACAAACTACACTCAGCTACCAGACTAGGACATGTGTCGATATTGACAATAGCAAATAAAGTCTGAAAAAACTTACTTTGACACTCTTCGACGACTTCAATAAAGCTGTCTTGCGATTCGCAATCCTGTGTCGCGAAATGTACTACATGAATATCTGACTGTAGCATGATGTCATCCCACTCTGACATGGAAGACACGCGTTCAATTAGACTGCTCATGACGTTTTATTGGGGAGTATGGAGAAATTAAAGAACAAAATATGAACACACCGCAAAATAAAAAAAAAAGTATTTCCATTTGTACGGATCAACCCTCCCGTTACTTTTTTAAAAACCCTGGACTTATCTCATTTTTCGTTAAAGTAAGTTATCCACCATGAGTCGAGACATGACGATGCAGAAATCATCAACGATGTTTATTAGACAACCAGCATTATATGGTGACATCAAAAGCCAGATCGCGACGTTATGGGGCATCAAAAAACGTCTTACGCACAACCCGTCTCCAAATCCAATAGCTCTGAATCGCAAACATCTTCCACTACTCAGAAATACTCAATACGTGGTCGCAGAAAAGACAAACGGGGTTCGATATCTGCTGCTTATCAGTAAGTTTACCGCTGGGAAAAGACCGTTCGCGGTCATGGTTGATAGAGCGTTTAAAATGTTCCAAGTTCAAGTCTGTGCGCCTCATTACATATACAGAGGTTCCCTATTTGACGGCGAGTTGGTTTGGGATGAGGTATCAGGTTGTATGAAGTTTTTAGTATTCGACGTCATGGCATATGGCGGAAAAAGTGTGAGTCATTATTATTTTCTACAAAGATATGAAATCATTAACCAAGCTTTCTTATCTGCCGCAGAATGGAATAAGTCACATATCAAAGAGTATTCTGTTGCCGTCGAAACAGCTGGTGCATTTGCCGCGCAGAAAAAAATCGTATGTATTCCTGAACGAGGAAACTTATTATTCTTGTACTCCAAGCCATGTGTATTATTTAAACTGTTTGGGAGCTTAATCAGAACAAAGCTAACACATAGCAGCGACGGTTATATATTTACACCCGTCAAGTGTCCTGTTAAGAATAATGCACACCTGACGATGTTTAAGTGGAAAGATGAACCCACAATCGATGTACTGATCAAGGAACACAACCAGTATTTCTGCGGCGATGACAAAGAAATAGTTGAATTGTGTTATGTGTTTCCCGAGTACACGTTTATATTTGAAAAAACTCGAGGTCTTGTCTTTTCACGAAAGGACAGTTTTATTATTGAAACAACAATTCGAGAAAAGTCCAATAAACCAGGAACGTTTATTTGTCAATTTCATCGAATAAGAACTGACAAAAAAAATCCAAATAACAAACGCACAATCGAGGGAATTATATCAGAAATACGAGAGAATATTACCGTCGATGAACTATTAGCACTCTCTCAAGAAACTATGTTGTAAATAAATAATAGCTAAAAAAGAAAAAAGAGAGAAAAAAAAAGGTTATGGATAATAAAAATACCCGTTATTGCTAAAAGAGTACGAGGTTTTGGAGAAAGATATTCTATTTTCTTTGCGTTGTTTAAAGGTTATTTTTCCACTATCAAAGTATTAACCAAACGTGGTTTTACTCGTGGATCATTGTGAAAACTATTGGTAGCCAATATCTCTTTGGTTTTTTTTTATGCGAAATATCTTATTAATAGCATGAGGTAGAGAGTACTATCTCTACTATATTTGATAACACATTTTTTTTTTGTAATGTGTTTTTGCTCTACTACAAAGGAGACAAGAAATGAAAGAGAGTAAAACAAGGTGATGTTTCTCGGGCTACCAAATACCCAAATCCTCAAGAGATTAAATACCGAAATTAAGAATGCCCAAAAAAAAAAAAGGATTGGTTAATCCCACGGTCACATGTCGTTATGACACCCAGATAGTCACAAAGATTCAATCGGATTGCTCATTGAAAACATACAAGATAAACTTCCACGAATTGATCATAAACTAACTGCATTGGGGAAAGTTCAATAAACCTCTGTTTAATATGCAGTAGCTCCAGTGCGTGTGATGGATCCACCACACTGCAAATAATAGGCCGGTGCCGATACCACGCCTCCCAACGTGGTATATTTTTGACCGACCTGCCAATATACGGGTTTGGCCTGTTGTAGGTGATTTAAGCTACAGCTATACTGACAAGGATTAAAGGAGATGGGCCGACCATCAACATTATATAGAACTCCCCCCTGCATTTGCTGTTGTTTTTGTTGTAAATTACCAGAATACCATGATGGCACACTGCTTGACTTTTGCATCAATGGCATATATTGCTCCATAGCCGAAAAGGGATAAGCTTGTGCACAATACGTCATGTTTGTTTTTTTTTTTATACTAATGGTATTTTTTTCTATTCACGAAACAAAATAAAAATTCTTTCTTTTTTCTTTTTTTTTGTCAGCCTTGTTTTTTGGTTCAACTTCAGAAAAAAAAAATTATATGAAAATAAAGATGAGCCAAGATTGGTCTGAATTCACGAAAAAACAATTGATCCAAATTTGCAGACAATCTCGATGGAGATTGTATTCGCGGCTAAATAAGCAAGAATTAGTGCAATTTGTTAAAGTTCGACGCGATAAAGAAGACAATGCCGCCCAATATATCCAAAGATGGTTTCGGAAAAACAGGGGTGTTCTCAAGCAGTATAGAATCGTAAACGACACTGATTTTGTAACCCTGGAAAAAATCGATTCCCGTGTCAAATTTGCAATTAGAAATCACGTATCTAAGCAAATATTCCTTTTTAACCCCAAGCATTTGATGCAATTTGTACTCGATACTGGTCAGTTTGTTAACCCATTTACTCGCGACGAGATTAAAGATCACGACCTTTTGAGACTGCACAATTGTTATATGAAATTAAATGAACAAAAGGAACAACGTCTTACGTACAAAATCGGATGGCGTCGCTATCGTATGAGTCACGATACGAATATTATTGCGATCAAGGGTGCATTGGCAAGGTTTCGTCACGAGGAGCGAGAACGGGAGCGATTGGGGCTCCACCTACAGGGTCGTTGTCAAAATATTATCGAAACTATTTTAGACATGATTATCAATCTACCAAGCCCAGACGTTGAAGTGGTAACTCAGGTAATGAGATATATTATGAATTATCATTTTGATCAATTCTTGGAATATTTTCACAATTTAGTGCAATTTAATATTGGGACTTCTAGGCAATTTTTGTATGACAGTATCTCTCAAATCTTGCACGTGGCAAATAATACTGCACAACCAGAGTTAATACGTAGTATTGCTAATACTGTTAGCAAGGTATTTATTAGTCATTATAATTTCGTATTCGAAGCTCATGGAATAGAGACCATGGACGTATCGGATTGAGTGAAGATAAAAGAAAAAAAATTTTTTGATTGACAACAACAAAAAAAAAATGATTCCTGCACATCTTGCTAATATGAACACCCGAGAAATAACATTGACGGGAAGCACAGATGAGTCCAAAAGTCCTGTCAGTGCTGGAAGCCCGAGTAGCCCACTTAGTCCGAGAAGTAGTCTGATACAGATACAGAGCAATAAGTATGAGCTAGACGACCGGTTTCCGAAGGTCCCTCGTTTACTAGCACATAAGCCGACGGAACCTATGGAACCTATGGAACCTATGGAACCCGTAAAATACAAAGAACCCAGGAGAGAAGTCATCAAAAAAACACAACCAAAACTACATGTTAAAAAAATTATTGCTGCATTTCGCGAATCGTTAGAACCACGTGAAGAGAAAAAACACGTGTCCGTACAGCCTGTGACCATGCCAGTGAATCCAGTGTCTGTAAGTGATTTTACACATGATAGTACGCTGTTACTTCAAGAATATACTAAGTTAGCAACAAATATATTTCAGATGTTTCTTGCGTGTGCCGAGGAAACAATGGGACTATACCTCAAATTGATTTATTTCACAGCCCAGGTAGCAGCATTTACACCTGTGCTTCAAGACACATTAGACCAATCAGTGCAAGAACTTTATCAGAGATTTCGTCATGGTATGGCAAGCTGTTTGCAAAAAAATATGGGGGTAATCGAAGCCTTTACAACTAAATTCGACATAGACGCCTTTGTCCGTTTCATTAAAAAACAAGTCGAGGTCGAAAAGGGTAAAATAGTACCGAGCAACATCAATACATTATCGCCAAAAGCACAGGTGTATTTGGACACAAAAGATCACATCCAAAGTCAACGTATTAAAGTGTGGCAAACCTTCTTTCAGACATATAACAAAGAAGTACAGAGTTACTTCAACAATGTTACGGCTGCATTTACAAAACTAACAGAAATTTATTCTAAAACAATGTTCAAGGTTGTTGAAATAACACCTGAGATCCCTCAACAGGTTCAAGCTTTGTTTAGAAATGCATTTGCAGCCGATCAGATGTTAGTTAATAAAGTAGATCTAAATCTACTCGATAAGGTTATTAAAGCGCCACGGGGAATACTATCCCGAAGTCTAGTAAATAAAAATGGCCCATTGCTTGTATGCAGCTATTTAAAATCACGAAAAATTTGTGAGAAAATTGAAATTCCCACAGATCTCCTCCCTGGCTTAACTGAAATATTTGATGAATTCTCATCTCTTTATAGTGAGTTCCACAATCAAGTATTTCAAATAGGAATAGACTATAATTTTAAATTTTCCAATGTTATTGGTCAGTTAGTCAGTTCTCTGCAACAACAAACCACAGAATTAAATCGAAACCAGAAAAAAATCAACAATGGACTTAGTTCAAAATTAACTACGAGTCCCAACTTCATGACCTACGTACAAGCCTTAGATAATTTCTACCTTGCAGATACCGTAAAAACAGTGGTAACTGCCCAACAGGAACAAATTAAAGTTATAGAGACAATGTTGGGACAAGATTTTATTTTTTTACATTCTTAGCCCAAATGGCCTCAATACAGAAACGTTCGAGTGTAGCCTGGTCCTCAGACACAACCTGAGAGAAAGCTGGTAATATAGTGCTGAATAAAAATGGTTGTTTGCGAGTACTACTGTACCATTGCTGTCGTAATTGTTGCAAACATTTCCGAGTAACTGGTAAATTACTCGACGTCGATGTATGCATTTTTTTTTTTTATTTTTTAATAACTGTCTTTTATTTTTAATCATCACACAACAACATACTTTTGCTTCTTGTGCCATGCAGTATGACACAAGAGCTGTCGCTGAGAGAGTTCACTTGGGTCATCAATCAGCACAATGCGTAGCCAGGTGCTTACTTCCTGCTGTTGTTCAGGTGGCAAAGCAGCGAATTCCATCCGAAGCAGCTTGTGACACCAGTAGGCATCACCATAGTTCGCCTTCAACTCCACGGGATTGTCAGGCGAAGCATCAGGAATGTCCACAGTGCAGTGAACTTGAGCCGCAGAATCAAACCGAATGTTGAAAGACTCGAATGAGTGATTGACACGAGGAGCAAAGTCCATAGAAGTCTCCCCGTTGAGGAATAATTGCTCGCCCTCGGGTCCGAGAATGGGTAAAATGTAATCTCGTCGATTGTCTGGTATCTCTTCTAGTTGCTTCATCGTAATGGGCATCATGTCGAACGCATAACTACCGATACATTGCCCAGCATAGAGAGGGGTAATCGTAAAGGCACCAGTGCCATGGGTCTTCGAAGGTGCCGTGAAAATCTTGCGCTCGCGGGTTTCTTGTGTCGATGAAATCGGATCGTATGGCTCCCAGTAAACCTCATCTTTGCGCCCCTTATCTGGTTCGCATATAGAACTTCCGATATCAGCCAAAAAGTCTTGGAGGTCGTCAGGTTCGCCGAGTTCATCAATTGGCTCCAAGGTTGTAGTAATCTCCTCGGTTATGATAACGTCCAGGGGAAGTGGTTTTCCTCTTACAAAGCCCCTGGGCTTGGGAAATTCAACAGGGGCCTCCAGTTCCACTGGTTGGCGTTTCCGTTTCTTCGAGGTCTTCACAGCCGTCCAGTAACGATCCATGGCAGCCTTCCGCGAATGAGGGTTAAACCGTACCTTCTCATTTTTGTAGCCAACACAAAACCGTGTCACCTTGACTTGGCGACATGCTGGGAGTAGCTTCATATATTTGTTGTATATCTGCAAGGTTCCGTCTTTCGATATTGCCGTTCGACCACCTTGTGACGGCAGCGACGGTACGTAGCACGTCCGACAACATACAAAATGGCGTATAAGGTTCCCGACCACTTTTACCTTTACTCGACTCCATCGTTGATAAGAATGTCGGAGGCCACCGGGTACGTCAGTTCCACAGTGCTCACAGACACCATTGGGGGGTACCAGCTTTGTATCACCACGCTTTATCATCAGATATTAAAAGAAAAACAAAATGATTTCTCGGACTGTAAATTTTGCACGTGTCGTGTACAACCCGTTGGCTGCAATTTAAATTTAGATGAGTGCGGATAGATTGTAATTTTTTTTTTTAAGTTCATTTTTTGACTGGATTCATTGTATTCACCAAGGTCACATTTTGCCTCTTGTGCTTTTAATGTGAAATAACTCGGCTGCGAAGAGGGGTTCTTGTCATTATATCTTTCCGGGTTGGTAAATCAGCCAGAGTGCTGCTTCCGACACCCATATTGTTTTTCAGCTTAGTTTTTTTTTAAACCCAGATAGAATAAAAAAGATTGGATGGCGTCCAAAAGGAAACACAAAAAAGCCAGAAAGGCGACATTAAATAATTTTTTTGATCGTGCAAATGTACGTAAACTCGTAGATATGTCCAACCTGAGCGAGAGTGAATTTTCACGTGTTTTGGCTGATGTTGATCACAGCAAAGATAAACGTATCCTTACAAAACTCGTTAAGGTGGTACGGGAACATCCTGCCTGGTTTTCTGGGGCTGCTTTAGCGGGGACGACTGCTTTGGCTACTGTTGTGGCTGCTATGCTGTCTAACTCACAGGTGAACAGAGAGAATACAAAATCTACCGTTGCTAACGAAGCGTTTGTTGATACACTACATGGGGGGGTACACGAGGTTGACAAGAATCCCTTAGTACCAGAAGAGCACAAGGCAAAAAAAAAATCGACCGTCCCCATTACAGCAGGAACTAAAGAAGATAAACAGACCGTCACGGAAAAAGATAATCAGACCGACACTGAAACAGATAATCAGACCGTCACTGAAAAAGATAATCAGACCCACACTAAAAAAGATAATCAGACCGACACTGAAAAAGATAAACAGACCGAAACAACTGAAGTTGAATCGATCGACACAGACAAACAAAAAAAAACAGTGGCTAATTTCTTAAATAATTTGGAGAACTTGAAAGTAACAAAAATTAATACAGAGCAGCAAAAGCTGTTTTCAGAAATAGATAAAATCCTTACCAAAATAAAAATAACAACCCGAGATGTTAATTTGAAACCTTATGAGAATGCTAATAGCGCAGAAAAAAGTAGCTTGCAAAAGGCTAGGTTACAGTTACAATATAAACCTACCGTGCAAAAATATCCTATTTTGTTTTTGACGGGAAGCGCTGTCGATCTCCCTTACTGGGCATTTTATCGTGCAGATTATGCAACTAGGAACAAAAATAGTGAGGAAATTTGGACAAATCCGTGTAACTACGTTAAATGTAATTGTGGTAGTGATACTGGTCTAGACCCAACAGGGGCTTTGCAGTATTTAGCTACCGTAGAAAAATGGCCTAGTGAGGCAAATGCCGATCTCACCAAATCTCTTGCTGTGCTTGGCTGGAATAATATTGAGAACATAACAGCACTTCGGGAAGCACTTGCGCCTGCGCAATCGCCTTATACGAATTACCCTATTCTTTTTGGACCAAGAGCAGGCACAGACTGGTATCAACCCTCTTGGTATGTTAAAACTAGTGCCCTTAGCGATGCCGAACTACGTAAGCTTGCGTTGCTGTCATTGGGTTCCGAATTTGATGAATCAAATTCGCTTATTAAAAAGTTACGCAATGAGGTCCCCTCAGTGTCATCTATGTCTGAGTTGCGTACGTTTTTGAAACTCCCACTTGGCAATACAAAAGTTCAGTACGAAAGTCAATTTAAGGCTACCCCCTGGTATGAGTTTCCACTGAAAGGACTATCGTATGAGCAGTGGCGGAAATTAGCAATGGTTAGTTTATTACCCTGGGACCCACAACGTAAAATTATTACAGATGTGAATAAGGTCTTATCCAGAAAACAGCAAATCGATTCAGCGCACAAGCTTAAGAAATTTCTTAGCCCACTTTGCTTGTCCCAAGGAATCGGCCCTATTAGCCCACCTGTGCGAAAAGGAGGGCTTCCATCTACCAACAAAGAGCCAAGTAAAGAACTTAATCTTTCACAATTAATGGTATTGAGGACTTCTCACATCAAGAGCATGGATGCAAAAACTTGGAATCGAGAGTACTTAGATACCCAAATTGACATATCTTCAACCAACCTCGATTATCTTAGAGAAACAACATCAAGTACTAGTCTTGACACATACAACAAGTTCGTATTTAGTACACTAGCTCCACCTGTAGGTAATGCTCTACAAAACCCGCAATATTCGAACCTACAAAACAATTTACTGAAAAGGATATTTGCTGTGACCTCACTCTACCTACCAACACATCCATTACTCGTGTACGATATTATTCGCAACATGATCATGAACAATGACTTATCACGTGATAATGAGGGTGTATTTAGAACGCCTAATCACAATAGTACAGGGGTAGCTTATGACTCTACTATTGTAAATGCAGCGTGTAAGAGTTATGGATTCGGTGATTACAATAGTTTTAGTGCGAAAGTCTTCGACATGTGGATTTCAATTGAGGGGATACTCGAAAGGCCAGCCGATATGCAACTAGCTGGTAATATATTCCTTGACGTTATCAAATCCTGGCAGATACGTTCACGGGAACATGTCGTACAGTTAATATCTAAGCTGGAAAAGCTCAAGAACAACAAGACAGACAGTTCTGATGTCCAAGAACTCATACTTGAACTTGAACGTGTGGGATATTTTCAACAGATGAAAACAAATTATGGCAGATTATTTGGTCGCCCAGATCAATCCGCACAAGAAGAAGCTTTTATTGCAAGACCCGCTGTTCAACAAGTAATGGCGAATAATTCAGATTCAAATGTTACTACAATGAAGAATGAATTCGGGTCAGCTGAGGAATTACGGGCACTGATTGAACAGCCATTGTCAGACAACGGTCGACCATGGCTTCTCGTTCACCTGTCTAAACTTTTAGTCAACACCTCTGATTCGTTTTCTGACCTCGATTCCACTACACAGTTTGCTATACAGACTTTGCCCCTTATTCTATGGTTTGATTTATACCATAACTTAAAGCTCCCAGTCCAGGGTTCGAATCTCCTGGATTCTCAAGTATATTTTTTCCAGTATTTACTAAGTCGATCAGAGTATTCGAGAATTATTACGAGCCGATTTGGGCCAAGTTCATATAACTTTGATTATCATGAACAGATCTTTACGGTGTTACTAAGTCCGATGATATTAACGTATAAGGAGCTCACGCAAAATATAAATAGCAACGGAATCGTAGAGCTTAAGGGAGTAATTGAAGACTGGAAAAATCAAGCTAGTGTTTTATTTCATCATGAGGCTTCTTTACAAAGTACGCTTCTGGATTTCAAAAAGCAATTTAACTTGTATAGCGGTATCGCTAAGATCTCAAATTTTATTGCAAAATCCATTTTAACCCAAATATCTACAAACGAAGAGTTCTTAAATTCTCCCATATATAGCGATAATTTTGCTATATTTAAACAGATCTCTACATATGCACCCCAATTACAACATTGGATTGAAAATGGTACATTATCACCTTTCGTTTCTGATCCACATAAGATATCAAAAGACGTAGAAACTATGGTTCAAGAAGTTAGTAAGAGCTTTCGCGAACAATCCGACGAAAAAAAATTATGGGAGCAAATGACTACTGAGTTATTCCAGGTATTTGAAAACTCTTGGCAACCAACAAGTAACTGGATTCCTCCAACAGAAGAGGAGAACGGGTACCTGGTGACAGGATATCAGTATCTAGTAGGAAAACAAAAAGAGTTGGACGGGAAATTAAAACAATTACAAAAAAAAAAAGAAGGCACTAGTGCAGAAATAGAAAGGGAGCAAGAGGTCCTCGCACCAATTCAAGCTGTCGTAACCGCAATGGAGGAAGGATTTCTTGGTGTGTTAGAAGTGGCAGGACCTCAACATCCAATGAGAAAAGGATTTAGTTCGTTCTTTCGCGGTCTGTTGCCACTTCTCCAAAATACGAATTCTGGCCTCAAAACCTCTGTTAAGCTCACTCCGTTGGTGAAGCCATTTGTGAGCGGAATATCACTGCCCTCCCTTGAAACCGAACTATATAGGGAGCCTAGTTCTACTATGTCAGCTTTATTTCGGACTACCAACGCTGCAAGAGACTTCGTCGCACAAGATATTTTAAGTATTGATAAATTACCGCTGGAAATTCGAAAAGATCCGAACTTTATAGAAATTGAAAAACAACTTCAGAAACGCCGAAGCCTGGAGGAAAAATGGCATTTGTATAGTTTTTTGGAACAGCTTCGAATTGCACTACCTGAACAAAAAAAAAAGGCCACTCGGCCACAGGCAGAGAAGAAAACAATAGCAACTACTACGCTAGGACAGACGGCCCAACTCTTAAAAGAAATGGATAATATCTTCAGCCAGACTTCAACCAGGCGCAGCATGACAACTATTAAAACAAATAACGGATTACCCGAGTTTATGGATTCAATTCAAGGAAATCTTGTTCAAATGGAGGAAGATATGAAGGCGCTCGTATTCGTAGAAAAAAAAATTAAGTCTTATCTCAAAATCCAGTGTACACTAACATGGTATTTAGAATACATGATTGCCGTTCGTAATGCCGAGCACAGTGTATTTCTTATTTTACTAGTATATATTACACTCCTGGTCCTCGCGAATAAGTTATTACTGGAAAGTGAAGACATGGGGTATGTTAATGCGTACTTTGTCCTTAAAGAAGGTGCGTTTGACAGGTGGATCACGGAATTAGGTAAGATATTTGACCATGACGGATTTACATGCGCTAACGCGGGACTACTCAAGGAGTTTTTTAGTATTTGCGAGAAGGTGATAAAAACAAAGGAGTCAAGTACGACATTGTTTCAGAACGCGGTGCTAGAGCCAACATCGTTATTGCGATTATTAAGCGAGAAAAGTAATGATTTGATTTTATGTTTGCGTGAACAACATAGGGTTGAAGTATTTGGAATTGAGCGTAAATTTACAAATAATGTTAGACTCTCTGCTAAAATAGAAATTGGGGTGACATCGAATTGGTCAAAACGCTTACAAGAAGAAATCAAAGAAATGCGCCACGAACGCAATCTTCTCCAAAAACGAAGAGAACTGGTTAATCTAACCACAGAGATTCAAAAAGTCAAAGCAGGCACCCCAGCAGATATACCAGCGGCAGCAAAAGCTCGAGAAACTCTTGACGTGTTAAATGAAAGAATGCGAGAAGTATACAGAACGCTATCTCAAGATATGCGGTTAGGGGACATAGAATCTAAGATCATCAAACTTGAAAATGCAGTGAAAGGTCTCAGTACACTGGTACTCCAAGCCCCGCCTGGTGGTGATAACACTGTCAACTTGAAAAGGGAGCTCATGACAGTAACTGAATGGCTGAAATTCTTTTATCAGGCCAAACTGGACAAAATTAAGGCTACAGACGACGATACACTTGCTACCTTAGATATCATTCGGAACACAGTTGATGCTCAACTTCAAGAAGAGCTCTCCACCCACTTTTTATCCGAAGGAGCGAATGTAACCCCTGAACAATTTTGTGATTTTTACACAAACGAGGAGCTATTTACGAGTCTCCCTGGTCTTCAAACGCTCGCTGAACAACAGAAAATTGTCCATAAAGCGATAGCCAGTGCAACTGATATTCTTCGACAGAAAGAACAAGAACGAACAATAACAACAGCGAAACATGAAGAAGAGATCATAGATTTACGGAAAAAATTAGAGCAAAGAGAAATAGAGCTACAAAATGAGAACAGCAAATTACAACCGCAAAATGAGAAGGAGCGCGAATACACACGACTTCTTGAAACAATACCTAGCTTGGAACACGGAAATAATTACGAGTATCACACTGCACAGCAGAAATTAATTTCCCTCTCCGAAGCTATTAAAGCAAGTAATTCCACATATTGGAAACAACTGATTGAGATAGAAAAAATTAAACGCAATGTTACCACAATAACTGGTAGTATACAACAAAAAGAACGGTTTGTGCAAGAGGCCAAAGGAATTATAAAAAATAAAGAAGATACAATTAATAAAATCAAGACACAGATAAAGTATCTACAAGATCTAAACGCCCTATTCGAGGAAAAAGAACGTATATACAAAAAACAATACGAAAGTAAGCAGCTAGATAAATTAAAAAAGGCATCAGGTGTACCAAGCGTGCAAAACATTGTTGATTTACTCTTAGCCCATAAAGCAATTCCAAATACAGTAAAAAATCAAGAAATTCTCCAACACCCCTTTTTTCAATCCATGGATTTCTACTACGATCGACAGAACAATATTCGCTTCCATGGACTGGATGCCTCTGATAGTATTATCATAAATCAAATATTATTTGAGTTCATACTAAAAATAGCTAAAGCATCTTACCTTTCAGCTGCTACTACTAAGATCAATTATGAGCAAAATGGTAGTAAAATTACATTTACACCGCAATCAACAGTTAATGCAAATAACAATCGGAGCTTTACATATGACCTTTCGAATAATCGGGTACGATACATAGAGGGGAAACGAACATGTGATCTGGAATTAGTACATGATCCCAATGAAGAATCTTTACAGCAGTTCAATACCGACATACTGCATGTGCTATTAGCATTCCAAGAGACTGCTCCCCCGTATGGTGTAATCGTCGTGGATAACTCCGAAATTTTGCAAAAATATTGGACCTACCAACCAGAAGAAGAAACGGTAACTATTTGTGAAACCACACTGACCCCAGAAAATCAAAAAAATCTTTTGCAAAAAGTATCACCGCTTACAAGCACAAAGAAAAGGTCCTCATCATCACTTTCCCTGCCTGCACCGCTCCCACCAGCTCAACCACCAGCTGGTGTAGTCTTACCCCCTGTTATTGGCAATATAACAGCTATGTTGTTTCAGTCGAAATACATTATTTATGTAAGATACTTAAATTTGTCAGACTTTCAACGTTCGGCACCAAACCAATCGCCAGAGTTTGAACAACTGTCACGACCACAATTTACTATTACAAAAAGTCATGCAAAGTTTGAGCTATTGCTATGTTTTCTCCGAACCCGAATAAGTACCCTGATGAAAGACACCATGCCGTCGGCGTCTGACAGAAATTGGGACAATTTATTTAGCGAGGTTAGTCTCGAATCAAGGACAGTCCAATTATTATCCTATATTAGCTGCCGTGATAATTTGGACGACCTACTTGATCTACAAACATATATAAGATCTACAAATATACTTGCTATTATTGAAGGTGAACCAAAAGGACCCACATCAGATTCTATTGGTATCCCGGTACCGCCACTTGGTGATATCCCAGCACCGTCACCGCCACCTGGACCACCTGGACCACCTGGACCACCTGGACCACCACCGCCACCTGGACCACCTGGACCACCACCGCCACCTGGACCGCTACTAGCCAATAACAAGGGCCAAACCATAGCACCTCAACCAAAACCCATACATGTGGATTGGCACACCGGTAGAACACGTATCAAATATTTGGCAGAGACTATGTTATTTGTACCTCATATGAACGAAAGTAATAAGGAACTCCAGAAACTATACGCAGTTGAAATGGATCTTCAACAAAGAAAAGGATTTGGTTTGATGCCTCTTCACGAATTTGCAGAAGCATTCTTGAAAATACGAACTGAACTTCAAAAGTTACAGCACTAATGTGTTTAACAACGATACAAATTTTTAACTTGATTGAGCAAAACCAACAAAAAAAAATTTATATCATGGATCATGTTATCCCGAGAACAACTTGTATTAGACACTATCTTGCTGGAGGTAAAGATGACTTAGTTGTCCAGGATATGCCTGACCCCACCAGTGTTACACATGAATCAGTGGAAACCATTACCACGTCCCCCGTGGAGTCAGTGGAAACCATTACGGCAGCCCCAGTGGAGTCAGTAGAAACCATTACGGCAGTCCCAGTGGAGTCAGTAGAAACCATTACGGCAGTCCCAGTGGAGTCAGTAGAAACCATTGCGGTAGCCCCAGTGGAGTCAGTAGAAACCATTACGGCAGCCCCAGTGGAGTCAGTAGAAACCATTACGGCAGTCCCAGTGGAGTCAGTAGAAACCATTACGGCAGCCCCAGTGGGGTCAGTCGAAGTTATTACGACGGCCCCAGAGGTAGAAGTGTATTCTGCTGATGAAGAAGTTTTTTCTGACACGGAGAATACACAGAACTCTCAAGACAAGGTTGTGACTCACCAGGAACAAGAAAATTTAGATTCCTATCAGGAAGAAAAAAAATCAGATTCCACTCAAGAAGAAGAAAGCGCAGATTCCGATCCTGTGGCAAAAAAGGAAGAAAAAAGTTTGGTGTCTGACCCTGTGGAGGCAAAAAAAGAAGAAAGTTCCAATTCCCGCCATATGGAGAAAAAGGAAGAGAAATCTGTCCCCAAACAAGATAAGAATACTGACATTGTAGTTCATACCACGAGGAATGATACAATAACTAATGTCAAGTCAGTAATTGAGGGAAACACAATAGTCATTACTGAACAACCACAAATCAAGCCTTTGTCCACAAAGGAAAATATTATAGAAGCAGTGAAAGACTTTGATCTAAGGGTTACCAAATCTCACTTACAGCAGCTGTATCTTAGAGATTTGCAGGTTCTTGCTGATGACCTATCAATCAAGCGCTCTGGTAACAAGAATGCTATTATTTCCCGTATTCTTACATATATCACCACTAAGCAATAAATTACCCCCCAAAAATTTTGTTTTTTTTATTTTGATTTATGAAAATAAAAATGATCGGTCATATATGCAATACAATATATCAGACTATCATTGTTAACCCTCTCTGGAAACTGTATTTTTACGGTCCTTCAGTTATGCAAGTGGGATTCTGGGGTGGTAAGCACCCCAGTGAAATATGCCAAACGGTAACCACGTACTCGGAAGTATTTTGGCGTGATAATGTAGAACAATGTCAAGACATCATTAAAGCAAAATTTATGTCATTTCGAGTCACCGTGGAGGTCGTTGTGTATTTTGCTCTTCTATATCATCTCACAAAAAAAGCAAGTAATTTGTGTATTTTATTATTCTGTAGATGCAGAAGAATCAAGGAGAAACTACAGTCACCAAGACCACGACCAATCATTTATATCCCTGAAACCTCAGCTTTGCCTATGCAAATATTACACAATGTCCCTCCGTTGAGGTTAAAATATGGAGAAGATGAGTCTATTCAGGCACCGGATCTGAGTGAATATGATCACAAGCGTAATTAATACCATTCACTACCAAAGGCCCATGTAAATGCACATTAATATCACGAGCTCGGGTTTGTAGAAACTCCAAACCAGCTTGTGCAAATAAGTGGGTTAATCTTGCTCTTGTTTCTTGGTTTATAAGCTGGATCTGTCTGTTTAGAGAAAGAGTTAAAACGGATGCTGGTAAATAGACCCTAAATCCCCAGAATATATCATGGGATAACTGTATAACAACAACCGATGGGTCAGACACTGGGTCCATGTTTTCATATAAATTTTCCATTTTGTTTCAACTTATAAAAACAAAACAATGTCAAGTTATGCTGAAGGAAACATGTCCACTTTGCATCCTCCAGTATTTGGACCATGGGTTTGGAACACTCTGCATGTGCTGGCTGGAAAATTACCCAGATAATCCACAATATGATACTATACGACACGCCGCCGCTGCCTTTCTTTTAACAGCATTACCTTACACGTTGCCATGTGATCGTTGCGGGCACCATTTACAAGAACTTCTAGAACATTACGGATGGGGCATATCTAGCAGTAGGAATTCTGTACGCGAGTTTTTTTTTTATTAGTTAGTAATGCCAGTAAGCATACAAATCCGCAACGCAAACCGTGGACAGCAATGCAATCCAAAATTACACAAGTCAGAACGTTTGTTTTTTTATACTGGAAATTGGGTGACCAATCTCTACAGCAATAATCCTATGTAAAAAAAAAGTTCACACATAATTTTACTCTCATGTCGAAGCTTTTGTTATCAGAAGCCGACAGTTTGGACAGGTACTTGGGGTGGTATATGTGTTCAGCCAAGTTTGTAAACAGTCTATGTGAAACAAATGACTGCAGTGTATATCTGCCACATCAGATTTATTTGCCACAACCCTTTCCATACATATCGAGCACTCGGCATCACTGTGTGCTTTGTATTGACTAAGCTTGTTCAGCTTGCCCTTTTGTGACCGTTGCGAGTACTGAAGCCCATATGAGAGAACAACCACAATCGCGTCATCGAGAAACATGATTTCGTCCATGATATTAAGTGATTTATGTGTGTTTTTATATATATGGGTTTTATTTTTCAATAACATAAAAAAAACTCAGTGGAACAAATGAGTTTGGAAACTCTATTTGGTTGTATACAATTTAATGCCGTTTTGCCAATCAAATTGGCATTTAACGAGGGCCGTTTGGTGAATAACATTGATAAAGAATTTAAGGGATACACCTTATTAACTTATGCCATCAAATGGCGACGATCAGAAATTGTCAATGTTCTTCTTCAAATCGGGGCTGATCCACACAGAGGTGTGGCCGAGGTAACACCGGGGCTAGTGGCACTAGCTACAAAACAGTCACACCTTGGACTACCATTGCCGAAATCTCTCGAACATTACCCACATGTGCGTCATTATCTTAATACTACCGTCTTGGCCTCAGATGAACCCGTTGATCCTATTTTTTTACATAGTTTTTCTTTGTCTCAGCGATTTCCTACTATTGATAACAATCAACTCGCAATGACACTATACTGTTTGGATGATCCTCTTACTGGTATTATTCCTATTTTAACTCTGGTTAGCAATTATTTGTGGCCGTTGTACCCTTAAATATTGCTCCATAATTCTTCTAGTAGCTGAACAGTTTTTTTTTTGTCAAACATTAATACCTGCGAGTGCAGCAAGAAGCTTCAGTAACTACAGATGATGCAATGGAAAAACTGGTTTTTGCATGGATGAGTCGTTAGAAGATTAGGAGTCAGCTTACAATAATTTGACAATCAGCGAGAAATAACATTTTTCCCGTCAAACTTTTTTTTTTGTTTCTAGCTATTTTTTCTACTGTCCGTGGATTTAAGAAAGAAAGCCTTGTAAATTTTTCATGGAATTTCAATAATGTAGTCAACCCCTTACCCTTTACTCCATTGTTTGTAATAATAGAGATATCGTTCATGGATCACATTAGGACTTCTATCAGTGTAGTTCCTAAAACAGTCTGTGTTAACTCAATTCTTAAACCTACTCCATTATCAGCACAACTAATTGTACAGGAATCATAGAGTTTATTTTTACAATTGCTTGCCTGGCCAATGTAGTGGTAGTGGTGGTGGTAGTAGGAGAGTTTGAAAGGGAAAATACATCAAGAAGTTACAGGTACGCAAGACAATTTACAGACACATGAGAAATTGATCAAAAAGTTTAATTAATTCGTGACATCAAAAGACTTAACGCCTATCAGCGAGTCGCTCATTTGCTTCACAAACGAAAGTAATACACGGTGGTCTCAGATATTCCTAGAGAACTAGGTCAACAACACTAATAAAAACTTATGGAATCGTATTTTCTAGCACATTTTTTTTTTTTTACTTTTGTGTGCCTCTTCCACCGCGCACATCACCAAGATTCAGTATACCATCCCCGAGACTGTTCGCCTTTATTCTCTCTCTTCGTCTCATTCTCCACCGGCAAGCTTGGCACGGTAATTTTCATAAACCGAAGCTGGAGCGTTAGGGGAATCTCAAAGTCCGGCTGTCGGATAAGCTTTCTGCACGCGTTACATTGCTGCATCGTTGCCACCATGTTTGGATAATGATACTTGAGATCACCTTGTTCTTCAAATTCGCAGCTGTACTTGCGTGTCATGCGACCACAGTCGAAACAGGTGCATGGTGTCGTGGCACTTGTAACGCCTTCAAGATAGCGTGAGCGCGAAGGGTTGGTGATAAACAACGTCGGGTTGACACCTCCATATGCCTGTCCACCTTGCATGTACTCGAGAACCACATTCCCATTGCCATAGGCGGTAGTACGGAGCAACAAAGTATCTCCATAATAAATGGAGTACTGGCGAGTACTGCTGTCGTCATACTTGTGGGCAGCGGTCTCTGCATTGGGTAGAATGTTGAGGAGACATGTTACACCTGCTCCTGGTTGGAACCACCGACCAGGCCGACGCTGAATAGCTGGAAAGAGGTCTTGCAAGGCACGGAATTGATTTTGGGTCAATTGGGGGAGCATGATACCGGGAGCCTTGCCCATTGCCACTCCTGTAATTCGGTTTTTCACGTATGGACCATCAAAGGCGTTACGGAGCTTGTTAAGCACGCTTCGGCGCTCTTCTTGGGATACTGGTGGTATTATTTGCTTTGGCGCAATGGAGTCCATATGATGCTGAAGGAGATCCCAATCGATATTCTGCAATGCCAATGCCAGTTGTGGTGTCAGAACGATTGCCTCCTCCTCCGTCTCCTTGGTCTCCTTGGTGGTCTTCTCAGCAACATGGACACGTTTGTGGGAAGTCTTGGGTTTATCATACCCATCGTGGTAGTTGCGTTTTCGGATCATGACGTTTTTGAATTATGCGCTCAGTGTTGAATATTCTTACATGCCAACTATATTTTTTTATATTTATGTAATTTTTTATGTCGGATAGATTTTATTGGTACGTAGTTTTTATACAATCTTTCTGTTGTTTTTTCTATCCAACTTTTGATTTTGCTTTTATGTATAGTGGTTTTACTCAATCTTTCTGTTGTATATGCTTTCTATCCAACTTTTGATTTTGTTTTTATGTATCGTGGTTTTACTCAATCTTTCCGTTGTGTATGCTTTCTATCCAATTTTTAATTTTTGTTTTTTTTTTTAATATATAGGCTTTTAACTTTCACTTTTCAAAGACACCGTTAGTAATGGCGCACAAACTCTGTGTTGAAGAGCCATTATTTGTACCAGACACAGATGATGCGGGTGAGCCTACCCCATGCCGAGCTAGAAAACGAATGCGTGCGGATGAGTTGGCAACTCGATCGGCAATGGCCAAAATGAAGGCTGTAATAACGGCGAACTTAACGGCCAAGATTCGCAAAGAAGAACAAGCACGAATCGAAAAGGAACTATTCGAAAAAATACAAGCCAGCTACGAAGCCAAGATGACCTGTGTGTTCTGCCGCTGCAAGTTAAACCTCCCTGTGAAGATCTGTGAAAATGGACACTATGCTTGTGCTGAGTGTTTCAAGCACTGGGCTGATCAATCAAAGTACACTTTGGATTACGGCGATAACCATTTACCAACCATCAAGACTTTCAAGGACGAAGAGATCTCACTCGAATGTCCTTTTAAGTGCGGAATATCTACCATTTCCAAACTTAACACAGCAGCTGATTGTCTCGTCTATGACTTGGTGGATAGTGGTGAAAAGCGCACTTGTGTTTATGAAGGGTGTGGTGTCCAATTATCTGGGCGAGCCATGTACAAGCATTTTTTCAAGTGCCCGCTACAAACCACAAACTGTCTTTGTTGTAAATCCACCGTGAAGGTGACACGTTATAAATACCACTTGCGCTACGAGTGTAAGGAGATACGGTGTATGGAGTGCTATGTCGACGATGATGAAACCCCACCCGTCTACACGTATCAAGAACTCAAGACACATGTCGAGTTTCACAACAAGAAAACCCGTCTTCGGACGGCATTATTTCATCACCTGGCCGAGCTACAGGAAGTTGTTGGTCGACCTGCTCGGAGCGGTGAGATGTTTATCCCGGATGACAACTCCAGTCACGTTGCTGGGCTTGATTTTGCAGACACTATCATACTCAATGCTGTGATTCGCCAGTTTTTAGATGGACGGCGTGGTTTTGTGGAAAGACTTTCCCAATCGTTCCGTTTACCCCAAGAAATATTGGAGCGGGCAACTACGCCCCCAACTTCATTATAATAATTAAAGAAGAACGAAAGTTTTATTTACGACAAATGTAATTACAAACATATTTAATATTTTTTTTTATTCTAATTTTTTTTTGTCAGTAAGTAAGTTTATGGTGTCTACAACACATTGACAATTGCAATCAACGGACCCCAATCATTTTATTGTGGAGTGTTATGCACGACAATACGTGGAGTGTCCACAAAATAATCCTGTGGAGTGTAATCATAACGCCCAAACTCTACGGAAATATCTGAGTGGCGTAACCCGTCTGAATTGCACTGGAAGTCAGACACCAAAGCGAAGCCGGTGGGAATGTCTTTGCTCTCGACTAGCTGCTGTAACGCAGTATAGAATCGAACATTTTGGGGGTAGCTGTAAAGACGATAGTGTTTGAGTGGTTTGGTTTTTTTATTTTCAAGAAAAGAGAACTGCAAATCCTGAATATATGATAAGTACAGTTCTCCCTTGCTAGTTTTCTGCTCAAGCATTGGGCTCCGCCCAAAAGTTGAATTTGGTTGGTCCACACTTTCTAACACGTACCGATGCATTGCTTTGTTTTGATTAAGTGCATATACAATTCTAATCAGCTATGTAACATATCTTGAAAACGGACAGAATAAAGTTGTTTATTCAATATATAATTTGAGTTCATCGCGGTTCCCACAGCCTGTGAATATGTGCTAACCAAATGTTGTCTTGGTGGTGGTGGGGTACTGCTTTCGATGCTGGTACAACTGGGGTCTATGCGTGAAATTGGTGGGAGGCATGTGCCGGGCTTGGTATATATACTCCTCCAACTAATGGGTTTTAAAAATCAAGTAAATTCATAGTGATATTTCTTTTTATTCATTTATTTAGATCAAGAAACACAAATAAAACCCTACTTAGAGATAACCATCACTGTTGAATCATGTTGTTGTTTCCAATCATGTACAATACAACAAATGTGTATTCGCACCAATTACATCGCGAACTAGTAAACGAGGCGGGTGAAATTTCCGACATGTTTTGTAGCCTATATTCTGCATATCGCCTCCTATATATTCCAGGTCGATGTTTATGAATTAGATTCGATATTTCGGGAGGCTCAGGTGGTAAATCAGTGAGTAATTCCATACTCGATGTACTTTTTTTTTTTTTGCCTTCTCTTTT
>Ga0180431_10001846_pt1 | contig 28832 bp, 22 predicted proteins | sample SS_ome_11_FD_132459 | JGI IMG/M metagenome (GOLD analysis project Ga0180431, IMG submission 132459) | Hypersaline lake sediment archaeal communities from the Salton Sea, California, USA - SS_1_MS_1 metaG | ecosystem: Environmental > Aquatic > Non-marine Saline and Alkaline > Hypersaline >... | reverse complement strand
GGTATGTTCTGTTTCTGCACCATTGCATTTGGCCCCGAGATGTATGACTGGCTCCCCATCACGATCGCGTACAGCCCCAGCCAGTTCAGCTTCGACTACAGCTACTTCATCGATTGCAGCATCGCTGAGGTGATAACGCCCGTCTTCTACGAACACCCAGCTGTCATCGGCGGCACGTGCGAGCCGATTCCCAACTGTGAGCCGGGGCCGACGGGGAACGACGGCAGCACCTGGGGTAAGGTCAAGGCGCTCTATCGGTGAGCCTGAGAACCGAGTCGGAGTAGCACCGAGGCCCGCCTTCCGGCGTGTTCTGTCGCCGTGTTGCAACGTCCATCCGTTCCGCCCGATTACCCTTCGACTGGCCGCCGGGCTTGCCCGGCGGCCGCTCAGGACGAACGGTGGGTGAACGGATCGCTCTTTGCTAGCGCGCCGGGTTGCCGTCACAAGGTTCCCGATTCGCGATTTCCCATTCCCGATTCGCTTGGGTTCGTCGGGAATCGGCAATGGGGGATTCCCATCATACCTATCTGCGTCATCTGCGGAATCTGCGGAAAGGTTTGGGTTCCGAAGTCTGTGCAAATCTGTGAAATCTGTGGCTTGCCGTGGGGTTGTCAGTGTGGACATGGATTGCATCCACCCCGGCCGGGAGACCTGGGCCGGATTCTCGGCACAGGACTCTCGGCCACAGAGTCTTTATCTGTGTACATCTGTGAAATCTGTGGCTAGGGTTTTGGGGTTTTCGAATCTGTGAGATCTGTGGCCGGCAGTGAGGGTTGTCAACGACCAGCAAAGAACGAGGAAATCGGAAATAGCAAATCGGAAATCGGAAATAGGGTCGACATGGATTGCATCCACCCCGGCCGGGAGACCTGGGCCGGATTCTCGGCACAGGACTCTCGGCCACAGAGTTGATCTGCGTAATCTGCGTAATCTGTGGATAGGGTTTTGGGGTTTTTGAATCTGTGAGATCGGAAACGGCCGTCAAATTTTTCCTTGACTTTGCGATGGATTTGTCTATCCTCTGGGGTTCTTCGTTGCCTGTATCGCACCCTCTACTCTGACCTATTCGGCGAGGGGTCCGTAGATGCACTTCCATTTCGCGACCGCAATGATATTCCTCGCCGGGGCGGCGGCCTTCGTCCTGGTGATTCTCATTGTGGGGTCTTTCGTCCGGCCCAAACTTCCGAACCGCGAAAAGCTCTCTGTCTATGAGTGCGGCGAGCGTCCCATCGGGGAGGCCTGGTTCAATTTCAACCCCCGATTCTACATTATCGCCCTTATTTTCATCATCTTCGAAGTCGAAATCGCTCTGACCTTCCCCGTGGCCGTGGTGTACAAGGAATGGCTGGCCGAGCATCGGGGATGGGTTGCTTTCGTCGAGCTGGCCGTCTTTCTTGCGATTCTGGCGGTTGCGCTCGTATACGTCTGGCGCAAAGGGGATCTGGAGTGGTTGAAGACACTCGATCACCAACCCCACCTCAAGGGGCGGAAAGAACAATCGTCACCGTCGACACACCCGGGGTCCTGACGACCAAGCTGGATTGGGTGATCGACTGGGGGCGGAAATCCTCCATCTGGTTCTATCTGTTTGCGACGGCCTGTTGCGGGATCGAGCTCATGCAGACGGGCGGACCCAGAGCGGATCTCGACCGCTTCGGGGCGGTGCCCCGCGCCAGTCCCAGACACTCCGATCTCATGATCGTGGCGGGCACCATCACGTACAAGATGGCCGGTAGAGTGCGTCTTCTCTTCGATCAGATGCCTGAGCCGAAGTACGTGATTTCCATGGGCAGCTGCTCCAACTGCGGCGGACTGTTCCAGCCGGGCTATTCGGTGCTCAAGGGCGTCGACAAAGTCATTCCGGTCGATGCCTACCTTCCCGGATGCCCGCCCAGGCCCGAGGCGCTCACCGAAGCGGTTCTGAGGCTCCAGGACAAGATGATGCGGGAGAAGTGGTTCACCCGGATGAAGACTCCGGCCGGAGGGGAAAAGGTCTAGGTGGATACGAGCCAGGTTGCCGAGAGAATCAAGGCCAAGTTCGGAGAGGCGGGGGTTGAATTCCATCCCGAGACGGCGGATCCATTCATCATCGTCCCGGCGGAGAAGATCGTGGAAATCTGCCGGTTCCTGCGTGAAGATTCCGAGATCCGACTCGATGCGTTTTCCAGCATTACCGGAGTGGACTAGCCCGAGGAGGGATTGATCGACGTCGTCTACCACCTCGCCTCCTACCGGCATCACCACGTTTGCACCCTCAAAGTCCGACTGCCCCGCGACCATCCCGAGGCGCCCACCATCGAGACCGTCTGGAAGGCGGCCAACTGGTTCGAACGGGAGACCTACGATCTTCTCGGGGGGCGCTTCAAGGGGCACTCGAACCTGAAACGGCTTCTCCTGCCGGACGACTGGGAGGGCCACCCCCTTCGCAAGGACTACGAGGAGAAACCCGAGTACCACGGGATAGAAACCACGCGCGAGGATCCCATGAAGGTCCTCGAGCCCGCGCCGTGGGGACCGGCCCCGGCCCCAAAAGAGAAGCCGGAGAGCGAGAAGGACAAGGATGGAGAATCCGAAGGATCCTAGGATACTCGAACTTCACGTGCCCCAGGCGCCCGCGGTCCCGGGGGAAATGCTGGTCAATATGGGCGCGCAGCATCCCGCCACCCATGGGGTGTTGAATTTCCTGATGGTGACCGACGGAGAAGTCATCCATAAGGCGATCCCGAATTGCGGGTACCTCCATCGGGGGATGGAGAAGATTGCGGAGATGACCCCGTACCCCGCGTACATGCCGTATACGGACCGGATCGACTACCTGGGAGCGATGTTCGCCAACCAGGGCTACGCCATGGCCGTCGAGAAGATCCTGGGCATCGAAGTTCCGCGCCGGGCCGAATACTGCCGGGTGATCGCCTGCGAACTCAACCGGATTGCCTCCCATCTCATTGCCACCGGATGTTCGGCCATGGATCTCGGCGCCTTCACCCCGTTCACGCACTGGCTTCGGGAGCGGGAGACCATCAACGATCTCACCGAGGAACTCTGCGGAGCCCGCCTGACCTACAACTACATGCGGATCGGCGGAGTCTCGGCCGACCTTCCGGAGGGGTTCTCGGACCGCGTCCTCCGCTTCCTGGACCATTTCAAACCCGTCATCACCGAGTTTGACCGCCTGATCTCCCTCAACAAGATCTTCATGGAACGGCTGGTGAACCTGGTCCCCATATCGACGGAAGAGGCCATGGACTGGGGCCTCGTGGGACCCAACCTCCGGGCATCGGGCGTGGAGGTCGATCTGCGGAAACACCCCGGTTATTCCGTATACGGCGATTTCGACTTCCAGGTGATCACCGGCCGCGGATTCAAGGGGCAGATCGGAGATTCCTATGACCGGTACTATGTGCGGGTCCTGGAGATGTACGAATCGTGCAAGATTCTCCGCCAGGCGCTGGAAAAGATGCCTGACGGCCCGATCATGGCCGAAGTGCCGAAGAAACTGAAACCCGAGAAGAACGAGGCTTACGCACGGGTCGAGAGCGTCCGAGGAGAGATGGGCTACTACGTAATCTCCGACGGCACGGACAAGCCCTACCGCTTGAAAGTCAAAACCGGGTCCTTCCCTGCGATGGCCATGATGGAGAAGGCCAGCGAGGGCGTGATGGTCGCCGACGTGGTGGCTCTCATCTCCGCCTTCGACCTGATCGCTCCCGAAATCGACCGGTAAGAGGACACGATGCAGACACTGGCCGACATTCTGATCCAAAAAATCTTCGGGGTCTCGCCCCAGGGGTGGTTCTGGACCGGCACCTGCTACCTGGTTGTGATCGTGCTGTTCTGCCTGGTGTTGCTCATCTTCGCGGCCCTGTTCGCGGGGATCACCAGTTGGGTGGAGCGCCGGATCGCCGCCCGGATGATGAGCCGGGTCGGGCCCAACCGGGTCGGGCCGCAGGGGTTCCTGCAGTGGCTGGCGGACGGGCTGAAGCTCTTCCTGAAGGAAGACATCATCCCGTCCGGCGCCGACTGGCCCCTCTACCGAATGGCCCCCTATTTCGTCTTCGCCGGTATGTTCGGCACCTTCGTCGCCCTCCCCTTCGGTGCATCATTGGTCGCCGCGGATCTCAACGTTGGAATCTACTATCTGCTGGCGGTTACGGCTTTCGTGATCGTCGGCATCATCATGGGCGGGTGGTCGTCCAACAACAAGTGGGCGCTCTTCGGCGGCATCCGTTCGGCGGCGCAGCTCGTGTCCTATGAGATCCCCTCCGGGCTGACCGTCCTGGTGGTCGTCCTCTTGACGGGAAGCCTCTCCACACAGGAAATCATCAAGGCCCAGGGAGGGCTGCCCTGGGATTGGTTTATCTTCCACAGCCCGTTCACCGTGGCCGCCTTCTTCATTTTTGTCACGGCCGCGCTGGCCGAGGGCAACCGAACCCCCTTTGATCTTCCTGAGGCCGAGAGCGAGCTGGTGGCGGGCTATGCGACCGAGTATTCCGGGTTCCGGTTCGTCGTCTTCTTCTTCGCCGAATGGGCGAACCTCTGGGTCATGAGCGCTCTCATGGTGATCCTGTTCCTGGGAGGCTGGCGGATCCCCTTTGTCTCGGTCGAAGCCACGACCTCCACCTGGTGGCTCATCGCCCTCAGCTTTGTGATCTTCTGTGTAAAGACCCTGGTGATGGTATTTTTCGTCATTCATATTCGCTGGACGCTGCCCCGCCTTCGCATCGACCAGATGATGAAGATGTGCTGGACGTACCTGGTCCCGGCGGCTCTGGTGTGCATTCTCGGCACGATGGTGTGGATGGGCATCGCCGATTGGCAGACGATTCCGGGCCGGGCGATGCGGGGCCTCATGTTCCTCATCGCCGCCTTTGTCGCCCTTAAGTGGCTGGCGCGAGTCCGTTACACCTATATGAGCGACCGCGACCTGTACCAGAAGATGGACGGCAGGCCGCTGTGGTATCCGCCCTGGCGGCTGCCTTAAGAGCGGAGCATTAGAGCAATAGAACAATAGAGCAATAGACCAAGGAGAGCTCGTGAGCGCGGTTTCACACTACATCGGGAACATCTGGACGGCGGCGACCTCGTTCTTCGAAGGTCTGTCCGTCACCATGAGCTGGATGTTTCGTCGCCCCATGACGATCCAGTACCCGGACAAGATCGACAAACCCATCGACCAGCAGCTTCCCGAGCGGTACCGGGGGTTTCTCGAGGTGGACATCCGGTACTGCATTGGATGTTCGGCCTGCATGCGGGCCTGCCCGATCGACTGCATTCGAATGGAGGTCGCCAAGCACCCCGAATCGGGCACGAGAATGCTCACCCGCTTCGACATCGACGTCTCCAAGTGCATGTTCTGCGGGTTGTGCACCGAGGTCTGCCCGACGGGATGCCTTCACCACACGAAGCTGTTCGAGGGGACCAACGCGCACATCGAGAACCTGGTGCTTCGCTACGTCGATGTCCCGGTGGAACCTTTCAAGATGAAGAAGGGCGAGGAAAATCCCATCGACCGGAGCGGAAACATCGCGCGGTCCCGACTCAAGGATTTCTTCGCTCCGGCCCCTCCGGAATTCCAGGGCTCTCGGCAGGGAGATCTGACAGGATGATCGCACTGAACTGGTTCGACATCGTATTCTACGTGTTCGCCTTGGTCCTGGTGGCGAGCAGCCTGATGGTGGCCTTCTCCCGAAATCTCATTTATTCCGCCTTCGCTCTCCTCGGGAGCCTGGTCAGCGTCGCCGTGCTGTTCGTGCTTCTCTCGGCCGACTTTCTCGCCGTCACGCAAATCCTGATTTACATGGGCGGGATTCTGGTGCTCATCCTCTTCGCCATCATGCTGACATCGACCATTCGAGAGGTACGGGTGTCCAATCGGTACATCGGTGAATCGCCGGCGTTCCTGGTCACCGCCTTTTCCTTTCTCCTTCTGGCGGTGATTTCCATTCGGGCCCCCTGGCTGAAGGCGGTCGTTCAGCCGTCGGGACCGACGACGCGCGAGATCGGGAACAGCCTGCTGACGACATACATCCTTCCCTTCGAGATTGCTTCGGTGCTGCTCCTGATTGCCGTGGTGGGCGCCGTGGTGTTGGCCCGCAAAGAAGTCAAGGATCCCGGCGAGCAGGGCGGGGCCGCAGACACGTAGGGCACCCGTGAAAACGGGGCGGGTCAGAAACATGTGGAGGTTCTGAGATGCACGTCGGGTTGAGTCACTTCCTTGTCCTGGGGGCCGTTCTGTTCGCCGCCGGGCTCTACTGCGTCCTTACGCGCAGAAACGCCATCGGCGTGCTTCTCGGAGTGGAGCTCATCCTGAACGGGGCCAACGTCAACCTTGCGGCTTTTTCGCACTACTCGGCGGGCGAGATCGGGGGCCAGATCTTTGCGCTGTTCGCGATCGTCCTGGCCGCGGCGGAGGCCGCTGTGGCCCTGGCCATCGTGCTGGCCATCTACCGTACGTTCCACGAATCGATTGACATGGAGGATGCCTCCCTGTTGAAGGGATAGCGCCAATCCGAGGTCAAGAATGCACGCAACTACGTTTCCGTATCTGTACTTGATCCCTCTGTTCCCGCTCCTGGGCGCGATCTTCAACACGTTGGCCGGGGCGGCCGTACACCGGCGGTTCGGAGAGAAAGCGGTCCACCTCCCGTCGGTGATTCTGCCGTGGCTTTCGTTCGTGGTGACGGCGGCCGCGTTTCTCACCATGTTGAAGCTTCCCGCCGAGGCGCGGAATCTCCACCAGTCACTCTGGAGCTGGGTCCCCGTGGGCGCCATGGATGTCGACGTGGCTTTCTGGATGGACCCGCTCTCGCTGGTGATGTGCTTCGTGGTAACCTTCGTGGGCAGTCTGATTCACGTCTACGCCGTCGGCTACATGCACAAGGATCCCAGCTACTGGCGCTTTTTCGCCAAGTTCAACCTCTTCATGTTCGCCATGCTTATGCTCGTCCTGGGCGACAACTTCCTGATGATGTTTATCGGTTGGGAGGGCGTGGGCCTGTGCTCCTACCTCCTCATCGCCTTCTGGTACAAGGAACACGAAAACGCCGTGGCGGGAATGAAGGCCTTCGTGGTGAATCGAATCGGAGACTTCGCCTTCATCCTGGGCCTCTTCCTTCTGTTCTGGGGATTGGCGGGCGATCTTCCCTCGAGCCGTTCCCGGGCAGAGGGAGGAGTCCTGCTCAGAGGCGAGATGAAGACGGCCGAAGCACTCGTCTCGCCGGCCGCACACCACGGTTCTCATGGAACAGACGACGAACATGCGACCGAAGCGACCACCCGTCACGACTCACATGCGGCCGTTTCCCACTCCGAAGAGGACGTGCCGCCGGCGCCGTACCCGACGAGCCTCACCTTCCGCAAGATCGAACACCAGCTTGAGAATCCCGCCTTCCGGGAGGGATTCCTCAATCGGAAGGTCATGGGAATCTCCATCGTGACGCTGGCCTGCATCCTCTTCTTCGCCGGGGCCACGGGCAAATCGGCGCAGATCCCGCTCTACGTCTGGCTTCCCGACGCCATGGCGGGGCCGACCCCCGTGTCCGCGCTCATTCACGCCGCCACCATGGTGACCGCCGGCGTCTACATGCTGGCGCGATTACACTTCTTATTCGCGCTGTCTCCGGTGGCGCTCACGGTGGTCGCCGTCATCGGGGGCCTCACGGCGCTCTTCGCCGCCACGATCGGTCTGTTCCAGTACGACATCAAGAAGGTGCTGGCCTATTCGACCGTGAGCCAGCTGGGATTCATGTTCATCGCCGCGGGCGTGGGGGCCTTCGGGGTCGGCATCTTCCACCTGATGACGCACGCCTTCTTCAAGGCCTGTCTCTTTCTCTGCTCGGGCTCCGTGATTCTCGGGTGCCACCACGAGCAGGACATGCAGAAAATGGGCGGTCTGTCCAAGTTCATGCCCATCACCAATTGGACCTACTTCCTGTCCTGCTGCGCCATTGCAGGTTTCCCGTTCTTCAGCGGCTTCTTCTCCAAAGACGAGATTCTCTGGAAGGCCTTCGACAGCGGCAACACTCTCCTGCCCGGCGGCGGTACGATCATCTGGATTCTGGGCGCAGTGGGAGCGCTGTGCACGTCTTTCTACATGTTCCGATCCTACTACATGACTTTCAGCGGTTCCTACCGGGGCGGCCACTCGTCCCACGGCCACTCGGACAACGGTCACGGAGGAGACCACACACCCAAGGAGTCGACGCGAAGCATCACCCTCGTGCTGTCCGTTCTGGCCGTTCTGGCTCTGGTGGGAGGGGTGGTGGGCCTTCCGCACCTCTGGCATCTTCCGAATCTGTTCGAGCACTGGATGGAGCCGGTCTTTGAGAGTTCGCACCCCTACATCCATTCCGCCCATCGACCGCACGGCGCCGAGTGGGCGCTCATGATCATTTCCGTGGGGATCGCTCTCTCCGGCTTCCTGGCGGCGCGAATGCTCTACCGGGACAACAAGAGCAAGGTCCCTGCGGAGCTCAAGGCCAGCAAGAGCCCGACGGTCTCGGGAATCTACCGGACGATTTTCAACAAGTACTACGTCGATGAACTGTACGACGCTACCGTGATTCGCCTCGTCATGATCGTGACGGCGGTCTTCGATTGGTTCGACCGCATGATCATCGACGGGCTGGTGAATCTCGTGGGAGCCATCGGACGCGGATTCGGCACCATCGCCGGATTCACGGACAACGAGGGCGTGGACGGCGCCGTCAACGGCGTGGCGCAGACATTTATCTACTCCGGGACGCAGCTGCGGAAAGTCCAGACCGGAAGGCTGCGCAGTTATCTCCTGGTGGTGATGACCGGGACCGTCGTCCTGGTGTTGATCAACTATCTCCTGTTGCGATGACGGGGATGGAGAGAATCTCGAACGGAAGATTTCAAACGAATCCTGACTTGAGAATGGGGAGCCAAGCAAGATGGACTACCAAACGACGAGCCACCTGCTGACCTGGATGATTTTCACCCCCACGCTGGGGTTGGGCCTCATCCTCGTTCTGGTCGCGGCGCGATACCTCCTCGGAATCGATCGGGGAGTGATCGACAATCTGAGTCGGCTGGTGGGTGTGGTCGCCACGGGCCTCGTCGCGGTCATGGCGGTCAGGCTCTGGACCGCCTACGATGGAGGGACAACCGCCTTCCAGTTCATCCACCACGTGCCGTGGATCCCGAGCTTCAAGATCGAATACTTCGTCGGAGCCGACGGGATCAGCATCTCGATGATTCTGCTGACGTCCTTCATTACCTTCGTCGCGTGTCTGGCCTCGCTTCCGTGGTGGGGGAAGGTGGACGAGAAGCACTTTTCCAAGAGAATGACGCCCGCGTACATGATTCTGCTTCTCCTTCTCGAGACGGGCATGATGGGCACCTTCTGCTCGCTGGATTTCTTCCTCTTCTACATTTTCTGGGAAATCATGCTGCTGCCGATGTATTTCCTCATCGGCATCTGGGGCGGTCCCCGGAAAGAATACGCGGCGATCAAGTTCTTTCTCTATACCCTGGCGGGCTCGGTCCTCATGCTCTTGGCGATGATCGCCCTCTACTACACGTCTGGGCCGGCAACGCTTGTGGACGGAACGCCCACGGACCACACGTTCAACATTCTGTACCTCACACAGATGGGACAATCGGGCATTTTCAGCGCGGCCGGAGGAATCCTGGGGTTCGCCTTTGCGAAGGTCGTCTGGATTGCGCTCTTCATCGGCTTTGCCATCAAGGTCCCGATGTTCCCGTTCCACACATGGTTGCCGGACGCTCACGTCGAGGCACCGACGCCCATCTCCGTGATCCTTGCGGGAATCCTCCTGAAGATGGGCGCCTATGGAATGCTGCGGTTCAATTTCCAGATTCTGCCCGGTGCGACCAATTGGGCGGCGCCGGGGGTTGCCGTCTTCGGCATGATCAGTATCGTCTACGCGGCCTACGTGTGCATGGCTCAGAAGGACTTGAAGAAACTCATTGCGTATTCGTCCGTCTCCCACATGGGATTCGTGCTCTTAGGGATGGCGGCCATGACACAGCAGGGCATCACGGGTGCGGTCTTTCAGATGGTGTCTCACGGCCTCATCTCGCCCATGCTGTTCCTTATTGCGGGCGTGATCTACGATCGGGCCCACACTCGTGAAATCGAAGGCTTCGGCGGCCTGGCCTCCAAGATGCCCGAATACACCGGCATCATGGGGCTGGCCTTCATGGCGAGCCTGGGACTTCCGGGTCTGGCCGGCTTCATCGGCGAGGTCCTGGTGTTCCTCGGCGCGTTCCCGGTATTCACGCTGTTCACGGTCGTTTCGGCCACGGCCGTTGTGATCACGGCCGCCTACTACCTGTGGACCATTCAGCGGATGTTCCTGGGCAAGTTCAACGAAAAATGGGCCGGGCTCTGGGACATGAACTGGCGCGAGCGGATCACGCTTTACCCGTTGGCGGCGACCGTGATCTTCCTGGGATTCTATCCCATGCCGGTGTTCAACCTGATCAACACGTCGCTTCATTCGTTGATGCAGATCGTGAAATCCATCGGTCCGATGTAGGCGTGGGGCCGTCACGAACCCGGAAGCGGGTTCCTGCCTCCCCACCCAGAGCAATGGAGGGATCGAGCAATGGAACCATCGAGATCGGATGCGATCTCAAGAGATGAACTCAGCGACCTCCATTGCGGTCTATTCTCGATGTTCTATTCTCGGCCCGCGGAAGCGGTCGCGCGTCGGGCGGGTGAACCGACCGCAACCGATACCCGACCGATCTAAGGAGAGCTGCGTTGTCTGCGCTTGAGAGTCTAAGATACTTCCGGCCGGAGCTCACGATCACGATCTTCATCGTGCTCGTGGCGCTCACCGATCTCTTCCTGCGGGGAACTCCCGAGCGCAAACGGGGAATCCTCATGGATGTGAGCATGGTCGGCGTCGTGCTGTCCGTGATCATGGTTCTCCTCGCCGGCGACACGTCTCCCAAGCTGATCTTCTTCGGAATGACGGCGGTGGACGGGTTTGCGGTCTTCTTCAAGTTTCTTCTCGCCGGTGCCGTGTTACTCGTCGGGATCATCGCCTACCGTTCCAACGAGGTGGCGTCGGAGGATGTCGGAGAGTTCTACTCCTTCCTGCTTGCGCTGCTTCTGGGGATGTACCTTCTCGCCTCGGCCGCGAACCTGTTAATGATCTATCTGGCCCTGGAATTCGTCTCCATCGCCTCCTATATTCTCACCGGCTCGAAACGCCGGGACCGGGCCTCCAGTGAGGCGGCGCTGAAGTACGTAATCTACGGAGCGTTTGCCTCGGGCATCATGCTCTTCGGAATGTCCTACCTCTATGGGCTGTTCGGGTCGCTGGACCTGGCCACGCTGCAGGCGGCCATTCCCGAGGGGCTTGCGGCGGTTTCCGGACAGGATCTGTTCATCATGAAGGCGGCCCTCGGACTATCCGTTATCCTGGTGTTCGCGGGATTCGGCTACAAGATCGCCGCCGTTCCGTTCCACATGTGGTGCCCGGACGTCTACCAAGGTGCGCCCACGCCCGTCACCGCACTTCTTTCCGTCGCGCCCAAGGCGGCCGGGTTCGCCGTGCTGCTGCGCTTCCTGTACGGTACCCTGACCTCGTCCCAGGGGACCCTTGCCCTGACGACCGACGTGCCCTGGCCCTGGATTCTGGGCGCGGTCTCGGCCATCACGATGACCGTGGGAAACCTGACGGCCATTCAGCAAACCAATCTCAAGCGCCTCCTCGCCTACTCCAGTATCGCCCATGCCGGCTATCTGCTGATGGGGGTGGTCACCGTTTCTCGCGAGGGAATGTTCGCCGTACTTTTCTATCTCGTCGTCTATCTCTTCATGAACCTCGGCGCGTTCTTCGTTATCCTCTCGGTGCGGGAGAGAACGGGGTCGGAAGACATCGACGTCTATCGGGGACTCGGGAAGAGGGAGCCTTTCACGGCCGTGCTCTTCGGCATATTCCTCTTCTCGCTGGCGGGATTGCCGCCTCTCGCCGGCTTCATCGGTAAATTCTATCTCTTCATGGCCGTACTCAAGGCGGCCGGCTACTGGTACTACGTGTTGGCGGTGATCGCCATCGTAAATTCCGTCGTCGGCCTCTACTACTATGCTCGAATCATTCGGGCGATGTTCTTCGACACCGGCAAAGACACCTCACCCATGGGTCTCCTGGCCTTTCATAAGGTCCTGATGTTTATCCTGGTGGTGCCGACACTCGTCTTCGGGCTGTTCTGGCAGCCCCTGGTCAGGGGCGTGTCGAGTGCGCTGTCCATCGAGGGTGTGGTCCAGGCGGAACAGACGGAAGAGAAGATGATCGTGAATCGATAAAGGCGAGCCGCGGATTTGACAGATGGCAGGCGGCAAGAAACGAGCTTCGTAACGATCCTGTAACGCGTGACCAGGGACAAGGAAATCGGGTTTTCCGAAGGGCGCCGGCGGTGAACACCACCGGCGCTTCATCGTATCTGCGTAATCTGCGGATAATGGTCCTGGCTTTGAATCCGTGCAATCTGTGGCTGGCTCTTCGGGTCTACCGCTTATCGCCCATTCACGCTTAATCGACCTGAAATCCCACCCACACGATCGTTGAATCGCTCGGATTCGCCGGGCCGTGATAGAGCAAAGCGAACGCCGTGAAATCTCCGGTGGAGAGCGTAATCTGAGGAGTCCATTCCGTCGTGAAGTCCTCCGATTCGCCGGGAGCAATGACGAACGTGGACGGCCGGTTGGAGCAGGTCACGTGATCCGTATACTGCCACTTCTTGCGGCACTCGGACGCGTTCAGCGTGCTGCAGGAGCCTTCGAACACGTAGAAATCCGCCGGGCAGGTCCAGTGGAGAGGAAACTCCACGGTCCCCGATCGCTCGTTGGCGATCTGATAGAAGAACCTCAGGGTGTCCCCATGCGTGAACGTCCCCGCGTTTAGACCCAGGGTATACTCGATGCCTCGAATTCTCTCGCTTTGCCGATGAGGGTAGGAACAGATACTGGGATCGGCGTCGACGCTCAGGGCCCAGATTTCCACGATGGCCGAACCCGAGAGCGAATCCCGATTGGTCACGCGCACCTCGGCGAAAAGCGTTCCCACCTCGGTATACGTGTAAATCAGGGAAGACTCGGTGGTCAGGGTATCTTCCATCCCGTCCCCATCGAAGTCCCACGCGTAGTCCATGATGTGCGTTTCGCGGTCTGCGCTGCCGGACGCATCCAGCGTCGTCTCGAGAGGCACGGGGCCGCACGAGGGTCGTGCCACGAGCCGTGCCTCGGGCGGCGTCTCATCCACCTTCGAATCCACGTCCCCACCGCACCCGGGAGAAACCACCGTTGCGAGTCCAAGCAGAATCGCGCATGGCGCGAGCCGTCGCCAGCGGGTCAATCGATCATCCTCCCGATCCGATAGGCGTTGACGGAACGCCCAGAACTGCCTATATTCACGTCCTGTCCCGCTCTCCAACAGAAACCTCGGGCGACGGCAGGACAGGAGCTCCGTCAGGATTCTACACGCTCCCCGGGCTCCGGCTTCATCCATGATCCGGGCCGGGGTGCCGCCCCCATGAGTATGTTTCGGCATCTTGGGGGTCGGAATGAAAAGGGAAAATCCCCATGCTGTTGTTGATCCCCCCCCGCCGGGTCTGCCTCGTCTTCCTGCTGGGACTTGTCCTTCTGCTGGGTATCGCCACGCGGGCATGCTCCCAGGAGGCGACACCCTCCCGCCTGGAGCGGGCAAAGCAATTCTATCAGGCCGGAGACCACGCGAAAGTCATCACCGAACTCGAAGCCGCTCTCGTCCGCCCCTCCCACTACACTCCGGATGAATTGGCCTCCATCTATCTGTACCTGGGATTGGCCTATCTGGCCTTCGACCGGAAGGACCGGGCCCACGAGGCCTTTGCGGAATCGTTGAGGCTGGACACGGAGCTCCAGGTCGATCCGATACTTCGTTCTCCGGAAGTGGAGGCGATCTTCGAGCGGGCGCGTTGGGAGGTGGAGGAGGAACACGAGCTGGAGGCGGGCGAAGAGGCCCCACTCGTTCCTCTGGGGCAACCCATCGAGGCCCTTCCGAGGCCCACTGGCAAATCGCGTCACGGGGGAGTCTGGAGATCGTTCCTCGTTCCCGGGTGGGGGCAGATCTACGGAGATCGAAAAAAAAGGGGCTACGCCTTCCTCGCGGGGGAAATCGCCGTTCTGGGAGGTGCTTTCTACGCGACCGTTCAGCGGGAGCGCGCGTACGATGATTACCGGGAGGCCGTGGCGGAAAACCAATTCGGGAAGTTCGACATTCTCTACGACGATTACAGGTCCTGGAGACGAACTCGGAATACCCTTCTCGCGGTTGCCGGCGGAATCTGGGTGTTCAATATTCTCGAAAGCTTCCTGAACGATCCCAGCGCTCCGCGGCCGCGGCAGGCGATGGGGGATTGGCGGTGGGAGGGCGTAGAAGTGGCGTCCGACGGATGGACCGTGCGCGTCGGGAGGCGGTTCTAGCATGACGGGACCCTTGAGATCCGACTCCGCCGGGGACCGGGTCAAACTCGCTCTGGTTCCCCCGCTGGCCGGTTTCCTTCATCTATGTCTGGGCCTTTCGATCCGCTTCACGGAAATCGGCGCCGAGACGTGGGGACTGGGGACCAAACGACCCGAGAACGCGATCTATGCTTTCTGGCACTCGTCGCTTCTCATGAGCTCGTTCTTGTACCGGAACCGGGGGATCGTCGGGCTGATCTCTCAGTCCCAAGATGGAGAACTCCTCACGCGGGTGCTGGAGCCTCTGGGGTACACGATCGTACGGGGCTCGACCTCGAGGGGAAGCACTCGAGCCTTTCGGGCCTTGGTTCGGCATCTCCGGGAAGGACGGGACGTCGCCTTAGCCCCCGACGGGCCGAGAGGCCCCAGGGAAACGGCGCAGGTGGGCACGGTCGAACTCGCGCGCTTGACCGGCAGGAAGATTGTTCCATTTGTCTTCGATTGTACACGCAAGAAGCGTCTGAGCTCGTGGGACCGCATGATCGTACCGGTTCCCTTCTCAAAGGGAGTGGTAGTGTTCGGCGATCCGATCGTCATCGACCGACGGGCCGACGCCGAAGAGGTCGAGGCCACGCGGCGGCTGCTGGAAAAGAGCCTGCACGAAGCGACGAGACGCGCGGCGGAGTGGGTGGGTGTGCGAAGAGGCGAGAGGGCGAAAGGGTGAAAGGGCGACAGACCGGAAAGACCAGCCACAGATTTCACAGATTTCACGGATGGGTATTGTGTTGAGGCAAGGACTTGCCTCAACGCGGAAGGAACAAGATCAAAACCATCCGCAGATTATGAAGATGGGCGGTGTGTTGAGACAAATCCCTGCCTCAACGGAAATGAATCCGGCCCGGATGACTCTGGCGCCGTCGGAATCAACATGGAAATCGGCGATCGCGAATTCGGGGCGACGTCTTCGACGTTGCCCCGCAAGGTTTCCCGCCTGTAATCTGTGCACATGGGGGCCTCGTCCTCCCGCCCGTTCGCCCTCTCGAACCTACAGTTCCTCCGCATGTTCATGAATCTTCGCCACGGCGTCCACGATGTCCTTCATGTCCTTCGACTCGGCCAGAAGCACATTCTGCTTGATCCAGATCGCTTCCTGGTTCACGGCTCTCTCCGCCACAGGGCAATCGAATGTCGTGTAATCGACGTCCCGCCCATAGTAGGGACATGTAAGCGGGCAGCCGCGCGCGCCCACCTTTCGGTCATGGAGCACCGGGTGGCGGTACACGGTCTTACCGTAGCCCCCGTGAACGTTCGTAATGCCCTCTGCGTTCAGCGCTTCGAGGAAGCGCGACTTGGGAACACCGCCGAACTTCGCCGAATCGTATTTCAGCATAACGAAGTGATACGCATGGCCCGTGGCTTCCTCCGGCCGGCGGATCGGTTCCAGGACCCCCTGTTCGTCCAGCATGGAAACCACGGCCCTACCGTTCTTCTCCCGCCTCGCCAGCAGTGCCGGATACCGATCGAGCTGCGCCAGAAGAACGGCGCCCTGAAACTCCGTCAGGCGAGCGTTGATGCCGAGGATGTGGCAATCGTGGCGCGATTTTCCGGGCAAGCGCCCGCAGTCCGATACGGCGCGGCAGATGTCCGCCAGCTCTTCATTATCCGTGAGCACCATCCCTCCCTCGCCGGCCGTGAGGTTCTTCGACATCTGAAAGCTGAATCCCCCCATGTCTCCGATCGCCCCCACGCCCTTCCCCTTCCACGCCGCTCCCCACGCCTGGGCCGCGTCTTCGACCACCCCGAGATCATGTTTCTTGGCGATTCGGTTGATTTCGTCCATCGGCGCCGGCAGCCCCGACAGATGGACCGGAAGAATGGCCCGCGTTTTCTCCGTGATTGCCGCCTCGATGGCCGCCGGATCGATCAGATACGTGTCGGGATGAATGTCGACCGGAATCGGTACGGCGTTGGCGCGGAGGACGGCCGTCGCCGTCGCGATGAAGGTGTACGCGGGAACGATCACCTCATCGCCGGCGCCGATCCCCAGACTCAGGAGCGCCATTTCCAATGCGATGGTCCCATTGCACACGGCGATTGCGTACTGGGCCGTCTGAAACCGTGCAAATCGCTGCTCGAATTCCGTGACCTTGGTTCCGCCCGGCGCGAACCATTTGCCGGACCGAACGACTTCCTCCACGCCCCGGATCTCGGACTCATCAAAAACCGGCCAGTCCGGGAATCCCGCCGTCCGGACCGGACTCCCGCCGTTGATTGCCAGATGCGCCATCTCCCGTGTCCCTCTCCCTATGATGAAACGCTAGCCCGCATTTCTCACCAACCATCTGCTCCGGTGTCTTATCTACCTGCACTCACTTCGTCATACTCGTTCGGCGATCCTCAACGTACTTACCAGTACGCCTCCGGTCTCCTCACTCGCATTCCTCGTCATTACAGATAGCTACGACACCTCGCGACGAGGCTGGTGAGAAATGCGGGCTAGATTCTCCCTGGACCAACCCCTGATGCTACCATATCCTGATCGGCCAGTAAACCGAAGCAGTGAACGCATTTTCCAGATCTTCGTTGCGTTTGCGACCACGGCGCGCCCCGGCGATCACGACTTGACAGACGGAGGTTCCGATCGGATACTAAAGGATCCGAGGCTTGCGGCAAACACTACGGAGAGGACCCATGCGCATCGTTCGTTCACGGCCAACCACAGGCCATCTCTTTACTTCACAGAATGTTGCGGCGGCGATCGGACTCTGGCTTCTCATGCTTCTACCGGCCCCCACGGCCACCCTGGCGATGCCGCCGCTGGAGTCGAGCGAGCACATGGAGTCAGGCCGTGGACCCGGGGCGAAGGCTCCCCAGATCAGCGATTTCGGCCACCGAATTCAGAACGTGGGACTCCTCGCCCTCCGCGTATCCAACGTCGGAGTGTTTGGCGCCAACTGGAGCTCCCCGTTGTCCTACAGACGGGCTCCTTTTCCCTCCGGCGAATGGCCGGCCGGTTCGGGAAACGACTATCTCTGGGCGGCCGGCCTCTGGGTCGGAAGCGTCACCTCGGATGGCGACACCCTGGTCACCGCGGGTGTCTACCAGGGAGAGTTCTTCGCCAACGCGTCGCCCCTCGACTACATTCGTGAGTCCACGGAGGGGAGGAGCGGAGGAGCGCCCGGTAATTCGGAATGCACGGAAGGCGACGACGATGACGACGGCCTGTGTGATGAGGACTTCCTCGACGGCTTCGACAACGACGGCGACGGTCTGATCGACGAGGACTACGCCGCCTTCTCTCAGCAGATGTTCGCCAGTGTTTACTACGATTCCGTCAGCTGGTTCAACGAGTTCATCACCAATCCGGAAGATCATCACCGCCCCCTGGGCCTTCGCGTGGAGCAGTCCAGCTACGCCTGGTCGCAGCCGTCCGTGGACGATTTCGTGGGCATCGACTTCAAGGTGACCAACATCGACACCACTCGTACAATGTTCAACGCATACGTGGGATTCATGGTCGACGCGGATTGCGGTCCGATCTCTTTTGGGGCCAACATCGCCCGGGACGACTGGTCGGATTACGTCGAGTTCGACACCGTATACACGGCCCTCGGTTCCGATCCCGAGTCTCTTCATATCAGCATGGCCTACATGTGGGACGATCCCGGGGGAGACGACGGCGACAATGCCAGGGGGATTCTCGGCGTGATGTTCCTCGGCCACAAGACGGACCCGATGGGACAATTCGCGCCGGCCCAGGTCGGCATTCACGCGTACCGGAACTGGTCCGGGTCCGGCGAGGATCCGGAGAATGACGGGTACCGCTACGGTTATCTCATGGGGAATTCCCACATTGGCTCCACGATCGACACTCGAGTGCCGAAGGCCGACGACTGGCGGTTCCTGGTATCCGCCGGGCCGTTTGCAGAGGTTCCGCCGGAATCCTCTGTCGTTTTCCAGGTGGCCTTCGTGGCGGGACAGCGGCATCCCACCATGACGACCTACGCCCGAAACGACCCTGTCGAGAAGAGGGCCTTCCTGGGAACACTGATCGAGAACGCCATTCAGGCCCAGAGGGTCTACGGGAAGAACGAGCCCCACTGGCGGACGTCCGCACCCCCTCCCCCACCCAACATGCGCGTCGTCCCCAGCGACGGCTGCGTGGCGCTTGAGTGGGACGATTATCCCGAATCCATGGGAGATCCTTTCACCGGCATTCTGGACTTCGGCGGATATCAGGTCTGGAAGAACGTCGGGTGGGATCGCACGTCTCCCCAACCTGCACCGCACCAATGGATGCTGATGGCGGACATTTCCCGGGATCAACTGGTCGGGGTCGACACGGGACTCCACGGAATCGGAAAGTACCGCTTAGTGGATCGGGACGTCCACAACGGCTTTCCGTACTGGTACGCCGTCTCCTCCTACGATACCGGAGAGGGTCAGTTCGATTTCCGGGGCCGCCCGGTTCGAATGTACGGCAACTATAGCCAGTCCTACGAGCTCGTCTATCCGCATTCGGTCAGCCACAGGACCCTCGACCGGGTATGCGTGGTGCCCAACCCCTTCCGGGTGAACGCCGCGTGGGACCTGGACGAGACCGACTTCGAGTATTCGGGAAGACGGATCTGCTGGATGAACCTTCCGGAGAGAGCAACGATCCGGATTTACTCTCTGACGGGCGACCTGGTGCAGACACTCGAGCACGATGCCTCACTGAGCACCATGGAGACGTGCTGGAACCTCATCACCCGGAACAACCAGGAAATGGTGAGCGGGATCTATCTGTACCACGTGGAATCGCCCGTGGGAACGAAGATCGGGAAATTCGCGGTGATCCGGTAGCCTGGATCGGGTGCAAACCGGCCTCGATTTAGTCTGTCTTGGGCGTCATCGCATGGAGTCCCAGCACATCCATCATGTCGTAGAGGGCCGGCTTGGCCTCCATCACGAACCGGACAGCGAAGGGAACCCCCGCAGCAAAGGTCCGCCGGCTGTGGGCCCGGTGGGTCACCTCGAACCGCTCGCCGTCACCGACGAAGAGCATGGTGTGTTCACCCACAATATCGCCGCCCCGAATCGTATGAATGGCCAGTTGGGATTGAGGCCGCTCCCCGATCAGGCCTTCCCGGCCATAGATGGTCTCCTCGATCTCTCGAGCATCCACGAGAATCTTACCCAGTTTCGCCGCCGTCCCGGATGGGGCGTCCTTCTTCATTCTGTGGTGAGATTCGATAATCTCGACGTCGAAGCTCTTCGGAATGGCCCGACCCAACAAGTCCGCCAGCCGGAAGAGAAAGTTGACCCCCACGGACATATTCGGAGAAAAGACGACGGCCACTTTCTCCGCCGCCTTCTCGAGAATATTTACCTCTGCATCGCCCAGTCCGGTGGTGCCGATCACGATGCGTTTTCCATGTTCGGCGCAGATGCTCGCGTGATTCGCGGCCGCCTTGGGATGGGTGAAATCGACGACTACGTCGATGGAATCAACGACCCGGGTCAGGTCATCGACGACCTCCGCGTCGTGCGTCTTGCCCCCGATCTCGCAGTGACCTTCCACCTCCACGCCGAAGGCCAAGGACATGTCCGTCTGCTCGGAGACCACGTCGCAGACGGTGGACCCCAGCCGTCCGCACGCGCCACATATCGCCACCTTAGTCATGGTTCCTCCCCTCCCCCCGGGAAACACAGCACCGGAAAACCGGGGAACGGCGGAGCCGGAGCGACAGGTCGCTGCTCGGCCGGAATCTTACCGCTCTCCCGCCCTCCGGTTCTCCGGTCCTTCGGCTGTCGGTTATTTCAACGCCGCCTGGTACTCGGGAATGCGTCCGTAGGCCTTCATCGCCGCCTTCAGGCGTTCGACGTTGGCCCGTTGCATGGGCGCCAGCGGCATCCGGACATCTCCCATTTCCCATCCCAGGAGATTCATCGCTGTCTTGACCGGGATCGGATTGGTTTCATAGAACATCGCATTACAGAGGTCAAAGAGTTTGTGGTGCCACTCCCGGGCTCTCTCCCAGTCACCCGAATCCGCCGCCTGAACGAGTGCCAGCATGTCGTGCGGCAGGATATTGCCGATCACGGAGACCACGCCCTTGCCGCCGATGGCCATCAGCGGCATGGTCATGGCGTCGTCTCCGGACAGAACCGTAATCCGGTCTCCAGCCCGCAGTATGACGGCCTCCATCTGGCTGATGTCTCCACTGGCCTCCTTGATGGCCACGACACCCTCGATATCCGCAAGTTTGGATACCGTTTCCGGCAGCATGTTGGTCCCCGTCCGGCCGGGAACGTTGTAGAGGATGATGGGAAGGCCACCTTCCTTCGCGACGGCGGAGTAATGGGCCAGGAGGCCGGCCGGGGTGGGCTTGTTGTAGTAGGGCGTCACGACCAGGGCGCCGTCGGCCCCGGCCTCCTTCGCCATCTGCGTGTTGGCCACGGTCTTGGTGGTCGAGTTGGTTCCGGTCCCTGGAAAGACCTTCGCGCGCCCCCCGGCTTCCTCCACGACGATCTCGATCACTCGCCGGTGCTCCTCCTGGGAGAAGGTCGGGGTTTCCCCCGTCGTGCCGCAGGGGACAAGTCCGTTGGTGCCGGCAGCCAGATGGAACCGGACCTGCTCTCGAATCTTGTCCTCGTTGATTTCCCCTTTCCTGGTGAAGGGAGTCACCATCGCCACATTCAGTCCCTCAAACATCCTCTCCCTCCTTGTCTGTTGTGAATTCATAGGTTATGCGTCTCCGAGCAGGGAAAGCAATATCCCTGGGGGCGCCAGCGGACCTCCTGTCGGCCGACCGTTGGACGCATCGAACGCCTGAATCATTTCCATGGTGTCGCGGTGATTCCACCCTAGCACAGAAGTAGAATGAAATGCAACCGGAGTCTGGCTTTTTTTGAAATCTGAGGCCGGCCACACTAAATCAGCGTTAATAGGTAACGCCCCAACCCCCACCGAGCCCTTTATTAAACTTACCCATCATGCAATGTTTGGCGATTGATTTGTCTCGATGTAGCGCCTATCCTGGCTTCGTCTGACACATCTGACGCCGGATTGGCGAATTTCAATGGATACTGGTCGTTACAGCTTCGCCGTTGCTTCTACTCTATACCAGGTGACAGGTTGTGCGGTCTTGGCGCGCGAGGCCGGGGGCAAGGGCCGTACGAAGGACCTGGGCGGGCTACGACCACTCATCACCCGGTGCTCAGAACTGACCCGACAGGGGGAACTCCTTGTCCAGACAGGGGTTTCTCAGTTGGAGCCCGGAACCTTGCGCCCCCATTTATTCTTTGGCATAGTGGCCTTGACAGCCCCCGATCCATCGGGCTCGACACCCTGACCTGCAGGAGGTTCCCGAATGTCCCGGCTCGCCGCATGTCTCCTGGCGATGGTTTTGGCGACCCCCATACCTTCTCGAGCCGTCACATGGCACGTTCCCTCAGAGTGCGCAACCATCGAGATCGGGCTCGACTCGGCCTGCGCCGGGGATACGGTTCTCGTCGCCTGCGGCACCTACCATGAACACGACATCGCGATGAAATCGGGCCTGTATCTCAGGAGTGAGACGGGCGAACCGCACTGTGCCGTGATCGACGCGGACTCCCTCGGATGGGTCCTCTACTGCGATAACGTCGGCAGCGATACCCGCATCGAGGGGTTCACTCTCACCGGGGGCTGGGATCGCTACGGCGGTGGCATGTACTGCAAGGACCATTCGTCGCCGACCATTGTCAACTGTGCTTTCTCCGGAAACGCGGCCGGTTACGGCGGCGCTGTATATTGCCGGAACCACTCCTCTCCCACCTTCGTCGACTGCCTGTTCTTCGGGAACTCGGCCGTCTGCGGTGGGGGGATCCTCTGCAACTACTACTACTCCTCCCCCACGCTCACCGACTGCACTTTCTTCGGTGAGTCCGCCGACCCGGGCGACGTGGAGATTCGCCGGACCAGCTACTCCTCGCCGACCTATGAGAACTCGATCATTTCCTTCGCCGCAGACGGAACGCCTGTCCGGCGCGATGTGAGCGGAAGCCCGGTTCTGACCTGCTGCGACGTGTACAGCGATGAGCACGGTGACTGGCTCGGATGCCTGGAGACCCAATACGGATCGGGCGACGATCCGGCCTCCGATCCACCTTCCTGCGTCATCGACACTACCGCTCAGCAGACGGCCGCGGTGTCCGCGTGCTCGCCGAGCCACCCGTCCCTGGATCCCGGCGTGATCGGCGTTGACGGCGTCGAGTGTGAAGTCACGCTGATCGGAGAGCCCGAGACGGCCCGCCCCCGGACGCTCTACCTGGGCCCCGCCGTCGCCGACCCCTTCAGCCCCGCCACAGAAATCTCCTACGCCATTCCGGCGGGTCCCGAGACCACTCGAGTCATCGTGGCCGTCTACGATCCGCACGGGGAAAGGATCCGGACGCTGGTCGATGGAGACCACGCCCCCGGCGCCTACCGCGTCACCTGGAACCGGAAGGACAAGCGGGGTTCCCACATCCCGAGCGGCGTGTACTTCTACCGCCTTTCCTGGAACGGAAAGAGTGAGACGCGCCGGATGGTGGTGCAAAGATAGTGCTGAGTTCTAAGTTCTGAGTGCGGGTTGGGCAAGTGACACTGCTTGTCCTGGTTGCCTCAGGACTTGACCGGTGCACGGCCGCAAGTGTAACATCTCCAAGGTCGATCCATATCAAATGCATTCAGTGGTGGCACCGTCGGAGTCATGAGTTGAACCGGCGGACGATGAAGAGCGGGTGGTCATGGATAACGTATGTGGCGTTATCTGTGCCCCCCCATCCAGTCCCTCGATGTTCAAGGCCTAGTTGTGCCTGTGCGGTCTGTGGCCGGGACTCCCGGAATGATGCTGAATGACACTAGGCAACGTGGGATCTTGCTCGCCGGCGTCATCATCGCCCTGGCCCTCCACATACTGAGAACCGCGCCGTCACTAAATCCGGCCTCTCTCTGGCTCGACGATCTCTGGGTGGCCGTTCTGGTGAAACATGCATCCGTCGGCATGGTCCCCGAACTGGGCGCTCATGTTCCCCTGGGCTTCATCGCGATCCAGAAACTGTTTCATGGACTGATTTCCGATCCTGAACTGTCCATGCAGCTCTTCCCCTACCTCTGCTCCCTTCTCCTGATTCCGGCCGTCACGCTCGCGGTGTTCGCACTGAGTAGAGATCTGCCCACTGCGTGGATGGCGGCCCTGATCACTGCAGTTTCACCGTTGATCGACACGGGAATAAGAAACAAACCGTATGCGTCCGACGCCCTAGTCTGCTTTCTGCTGTTCTTTCTTTTCTATCGCTGCCGGCAGCAGCGGACGTTCCGGCTGTATGCGTTGCTGGCCGCCGCGGCCCTGATCTCCGTGCTCTTCTCCTACGTTTCTATTTTCTTCGGCTTCGTTCTGGTGAATCTTCTGAACGCCCACGCACTGAGGGATCGCAGGAATCAGGGCGTCGGGCCGAAGTCCATTCTCCTGAGCGCACTGGGGTTCAACGTTTGCCTGGCCCTTCTGTACTTCGTGTTTCTGCGGGGCAGTGCAAATCAGTCTCTGGCTGATTTCTGGATGGAGTACTTCGTGCCTATCCATGGGGTGGGCGCGTTCTTCGGATTCTGCTTCGAAAGGGGAGGCACGTTCGTCACGGGCCCTTTCCCGAAAGCTCTGTGGTGGATGTCCATCGTCGTGATTCCGGGACTGGTCTGGCTCGTTTCCCGGTGGAGACTGCTGGGGTTGGGGGCACTGGGGATCTACGGTTGTGTATGGGTTGCATCGGCCCTTGGGAAGTACCCCATAGGCGGCGGCCGGACGGATACCTTTGCTTATCCACTCACGATATTGCTCTCCGTTGTGGGTCTGTATGCCGTCACCGACAGGTTGAAGTCTGAACCCGGCCGGAGGCTCCGGTGGGTGCTCGTCCTCGCCCTCGCGGTTTTTGTCTTCCACCGTTCGGCGACGACACCCGTCCGGTATGTCCCCGACACAAGCGCCGAGTACCTGCGCCTGGCTGCGGAGAACACCAGAGCGGGAGATGCAATCATCATCTTTCCGCATGGAAACTTCGCGCTCGGGTATTATGGGTCGTGGCCCGTTGAGCTCGCGCCCGTTTCGTACTATGCAGCGGGATTTGAAGTCCGCCTGCCGACAGAACCTTCGCTGACGCTCCCCGCCATAGTGGACGGTCGCTCGTATAGGGACGATCCGGAAGTCCTTACTCCCCTCATCGCTGATTTCCTCAATGGACGTTTCCCCCGCGTCATCTACTTCAGCGGTCACGTGGGCAAGGAAGTCAGCCGCCACATCCAGTGGGCCATCAAGAGCCAAGGGTACACCGCATCGCGCTCGGAAAACGGGCGGGCGAACGACGTTGTGGTGTTTGAGAAGACACAGAGCTAGCCGGGCGTCTCACCCCAAAAGCCCGACCGCGCACTTGACATTCATTCGTTTCGTTTGTATAGGTGCCCAAGGCTATTTTCCCACCGCGGTCCCCCTGATTCGCAGTGGACAGCCGGTCAGGTTCAACCATCGAAATCGACAGTCAAGGCAGTGGCCAGTTGGAGGATGTGATGCTGCATCGAGGGATCACTCGGGTCATAGCCATTGGGATGCTGCTACTCTTCTCGGGCGTCCGTGCGTTCTCGGAAGAGCGTGGGACCCTGGATGGGCACGACAAGAGAACCGGAGGAATCGAGGGTCGGGTTGTGGACCGGGACACAGGGCAACCGTTGTCCGGAGCGAACGTCGTCCTTACCGGCACAAGGTGGGGAAACTACACGGATGCCGGCGGGCGGTATACGATTACCGGTCTCCCTCCCGGCGAGTTCGTCATTGAGTTCTCCTACATCGGATTCCGAACAGAACGGATTGAACGCTTTCAGGTTGCCGCCAATGCTCTCTCCCGGATTGATGTGGAACTGGAACCCAGGCCCCTGCAATTGAGCGAAGTTGTTGTGACGCCGGGTCAGTTCGCCGTGATGGGCGGAGAGCCGGCGGTGCGGCAGGCCCTCACAAGACAGGACCTCGAGACGATCCCGTTCGCAGAGGACATCTACCGAGCGGTTACGCGACTACCGGGCGTCGCCTCGGGCGATTACTCCGCAAAGTTCACCGTGCGCGGGAGCAAGAATGAGGACATCCTGGTTCTCATGGACGGGCAGCAGCTTCACGAACCCTTTCATCTCAAGGACGTGGACGGCGGGCTGTTGAGCATCATGGACGTGGAGGCTATTGAAGGAATCAATCTGTATACCGGCGGGTATCCGGCTCAGTACGGCGAATGCTTGGGCGGCGTTCTCGATATGCGATCCACCAACAACCGCAGACAGCCACGAACCTCGCTCGGAATCAGCCTGATGAATGCCCGTCTGATGTCCGAAGGCAGCTTTCAGCAGGGCAGAGGGTCCTGGTTGATTTCCGCGCGCAGAGGGTATCTGGATCTGGTGCTCGCTCTGGTGGGTGAGGAGCATACAGCGGAGCCGGTTTACTACGATGTGTTCGGAAAGGCGAGATACGCCATTACCGGGGAGCATACGCTTACGGCCAGCATTCTCCACTCCGGCGACAGACTGGAATTCGTTGAGGATGATTGGGCGGCCGTCCGGCAGGATCAGGCGAATACGACGTATGGAAACTCTTACGGCTGGCTTACGCTGCAGTCGATGGTGAATCCCCGCCTGGCGGTCCGAACCATCGCCTCCGCGGGCAGAATCACCCGCGGCCGCCAGGGCATCGGGTACTTCGACATGACCGGAGACGTAGAGTACACGGTAGACGATGACGCCCAGGCCCGTGTGTTCGGTCTGAAACAGGATTGGGACCTGGAGCTCTCCGAGCGCATCCTGTTGAAATGGGGAGCCTACTACAACAGTGAGAGCGCGGACTACGAATACTTGAACAGCGTGGTCCATCGCGTCTGCGCAGACTCAAACAGTTGTGTAGACACGATCGACTCAACGTCTGCAACCATCGGCCCGGAAGGAAACCGATTCGGCGGATACGTTTCAAACCGGCTCCGAATTGCAGCACCCCTCACCGTCGAATTCGGATTACGATACGACCGGAATGGATATACGGGAGACCGGTATCTTGACCCCCGGTTCGGCGTCGTCTGCGCGCTGGGAAAGCAAACCTTCCTGAGAGGTGGTTGGGGGTACTTTCATCAGAGCCAGCGGATGCATGAAATCGCTGTCGCCTACGGCGAAGCGGACTTCTATCCGGCGGAGTCCGCCAGGCACTGGGTGGTCGGGCTGGAACACACTCTGCACAACGGCCTGAATTTTCGGCTCGAGGGATATTACAAGAAGATGTCCGACCTCCGGCCGGCGCATCACATGTTTTCCAACACGATTGAGATATTTCCGGAAGTCGAGGAGGACGTATACTCATTGACGTTTGACGGGGCGGAATCCAAAGGGCTCGAGCTCTATGCGAAGTACCACCAGGAGGGTAAATGGTCCTGCTGGGGCAGCTACGCACTCTCCTACGTAGATGAGAATACAAAGGACCTTATCCACCTGGGCGAGGAATACTCTTTGGAGGATCCGGTGATTCCGGGCCGGTACGATCAGCGCCATGCCGTGCTCCTGGACATCAACTACAGGCCCAACCCCAGGTGGGATATGAACGTCTCCTGGAAGTATCACACCGGCTGGCCCTACACGCGCCAGGTGCTGCGTTCCGAGGAACTGCCCGACGGCAGCACTCAGGTGTCCTCCGAATATGAGCTCCGAGAGGCAAGACTCCCGTCCTATCACCGGATGGACGTTCAGCTCAGCCGCCATTTCGGTTCTTCCCGGAATCCCGTTTCCGTATTCCTCGCGGTGATCAACCTGTACAATCGGGACAATGTCAGCAACGTCAAGTACAGTCGGAGATCGGGCCCGGACGGGAGTCCCTACCTCGTTGCGAACGAGGAGTACTGGTTCGGCCTGTTGCCCTCCCTGGGTGTGCGCTGGACCTGGGGACACTAGCGGATCGCGGCCACCGCCTCTGATTCCCGGTGTCGATTCCCTATCGCCCTCTTTTCTTCAAGCGGTTCAACTCTTTCCTCGACTTGGAGATCTGTTTCCAGCGGCGTTTGGTGTTCCGGGCCGACCGCTCATCGGCGCGCCGGGCCGTGTAGTCGATCTCACGCTGCAGCCGAAGGTAGCTGTCGAGTCTTCCCTGTTCGAGCAAACCTTCACGAACCGCGGCTTCCACGGCACACCCGGGCTCTCCCGTGTGGCTGCAATCTCGAAACCGACAGTCTTGAGCGGACGCCTCGATGTCCGCAAAGGTCCGTCGCACGCCCTCCTCGACGTCCCAGAGTCCGATTTCCCGCAACCCGGCGGTGTCGATGAGAAGCGCTCCAACGGGTGTGGGAATCAGCTCCTGGCGCGCCGTCGTGTGGCGTCCCTTGTGGTCCCCACCCCTCACGTCCGCCGTGACTTGACGCTCCGTCCCAAGGAGACGGTTGATGACAGTCGATTTTCCGACCCCCGACGACCCGACCAGGGCAATCGTCATTCCCGGCTCACACACGGTGAGCACCTCGGCAAGTCCGTCCTCCTCGAGCGCCGAGCAGAAGACAACCCGGGCCTCGAGTGCCACCCTCCCCAGTTCGCCGGTGAGTGCCGCTCTGTCGTGCGCGAGGTCCGTCTTGTTCACGACGATCACCGGCTCGGTCCCGCTGTCCCACACCGTCGCCAGGTACCTCTCGAGCCGGCGCGGATTGAAGTCGTCGTCCACCGCCGTCACGATGAACACCCGATCCACGTTGGCCGCAAGGATCTGAGGCCGCGCGTCTCGGCCCGCCGCCTTGCGGACGAAACACGAACGACGGGAGAGCAGCTGCTCGATCACGATCGAATCGCGCTCGCCGCTCACCAGCGCCCAGTCGCCGACGACCGGGAACCCGGATCCATCGGCGTCGAGCTCCGTGAGACGTTTCCGGCAACTCACCCACGGGCCACCGGACTTGGCCAGCCCGAGAACCAGGTAGCGCCCGCGGACCGCCGCGGCCACGCGCACCGGCCGGAGAGTCTTGGATCCAACGCGGTCGAACTCCGCCTGCCAGGCCGCGTCCCAGCCCAGCGCAGCCGGATCCCCATACGGGGAGGAATCTGGTATCTGATCGCTCATCGCTCCGTTACCATTGGCCCAATCGAAACAGAAGTCCTAAGTTCTGAGTTCTCGGTTCCGAATTCGGCAGTGAAGGCACTCGCGGCCCCGTCGCCGTGTCGCTGCCCTCAAACGAGAACCGTAGTGGACCCTAGTGCAGCCCGCGCCCGCAGCCGAGGCGCCGGTTGTCTCGGATCCGAATCTCCACCCGGTGAGTGTAGCGGATTCCGTCCGTCGAGTCTAGGCAGGGTTCCCGGGTGGTTCGTAGAGAGGGGGGGACAGTCACCTGTTTT
>Ga0180431_10001845_pt1 | contig 28833 bp, 24 predicted proteins | sample SS_ome_11_FD_132459 | JGI IMG/M metagenome (GOLD analysis project Ga0180431, IMG submission 132459) | Hypersaline lake sediment archaeal communities from the Salton Sea, California, USA - SS_1_MS_1 metaG | ecosystem: Environmental > Aquatic > Non-marine Saline and Alkaline > Hypersaline >... | reverse complement strand
ATCCTTCCTGTCTGGGAAGCCAGCACCTTGATCAGGGAACTGAACGTCAATCATAGTTTCGTTTTAACCCGATAATTTTATAAGTGAAGATATATAATTATCGCCAACCGCCGGATGCACCCGATTCATCGCCCGGCTTTGCCTTGAGTGTCCTTTTGCCATGGGCGCGGCCTTCCTTGACCTCAAAACCTAAGTTGACCACTGACAGGGGATGATTTTCTTTTTACTCACAAGCATATAATCCGGTTTGGTCTTATATTCCTGGGACGGCAGCCCATTCAACGGGGTATATCTTCCTGCGCTTTTCTCTGGCCTTGACATACTTTCATGCCACCGTTAAACTTAATTGCAGTTGAACATCAAATTAAAGGTAAAACCCATGGCCGTTGTAAAAACCTCTTCCAAGGGGCAAATTGTCATCCCCGCTGAAATCAGGAAAAAGCTCGGGATTAAACCCGGCCAGCACGTCAACCTCGTCCTTGCAGACGGAAAGGCCGTGATAACCCCGTTGCCTGAAGACCCCATAAAGGCGCTGAGGGGAGCCCTGAAAGGCAAACCTTCCATGACAAAGGCCCTGCTCCAAGACAGAAAAAGGGAGATTGAGCGTGAAGAAAAAATCACTTCTCGACTCCTTCGCGGTTCTTGCCTGGATTCAAGATGAAAGAGGATCCCAGTTTGTCGAAGACCTTTTGTACCGAGCGCGGGACAATGAAGAAGACGTCATCCTGAGCATCATCAATATCGGCGAAATCTATTACCGCTGTGCACGGGTTCGGGATCTCTCCTTTGCAGAGGATATTCTTGAAAGGCTAAAACTCCTCCCCGTAAAAATTTACCCCTGCCCCAATGATCTGGTCATGGCGGCTGCTGAAATCAAAGCTCAATATCCGATCGCTTATGCCGATGCCTTTGCCGCTGCAACGGCCAAGAGAGAAAATGCGCGCATCATCACCGGGGACCCTGATTTCAAGAAGATCCAGCACCTCGTAGACATTTATTGGCTCACCTGAAAATCTCTTGCACTTCGACCATCCGTCCGGCAATGAGTCCCGTCGTCCTCCCCTTCCTTTTGAGATCACAAATTGTGACCTCCAATGGCGAAACTCATCCTTCGAAAGCTCGAACATGAAATCTTCCGGAAACCTTTTCATGTCTCCTCTAACCGCTTGTTTCAGCGCCTTTGTTTTGACCCCATAGAGATCCGCCAAGTCCCTGTCCAACATGGCTTTCTGTCCACGGATCATAAATATGCCTTCTCGATCCGCTCAATAGGGATTTCAACGTCCTTGCTCTCCACACTCCCTACCTCTCTTGGCTTGCCTCATCTTCCACCTCCTGGAGATGGAAAACCCGGCCGGCGTTGGACGGCCCGGAACATCTCCCCGTTCTTGTTCAAGTTGCCTTAAGATCTCTGTTAATCCTGTCTCTCAGCACCCGGGAACACTTGAAGGTGACGATGCGCCTGGCATCCAGGGCCATGGGCTCGCCGGACATGGGATTGCGCCCGGCCCTCTTTCTCTTGTCCTTCACACAGAATCTCCCGAACCGGCTTATGAGGACGTCTTCGCCCTCTTCCAGGGTCTTCTTTACGATCTCAAAAAGAGAATCCAGCACCCTGGCCGCCTCTTCCTTGGAAAATCCATTTTGCTTGTGAAGGGAATCTATGATGTGTGCCTTGGTGACTTTCATTGATGACTTCCTGAAATCTCCAGCAATGGGCTGGTGAAAGGGGAAAATGTTGAAGGGAAGGCTCAGAAGGATTCTCCCGACGGAACAAACGCCTTTCCGTCAGGAGGTGGGTAGGCCCATTTTGGGGATGATCTCCATGGTTCGCGTCATGGGACCTCGTTTGGCTCTTAAGATTGCAGGGAACAAGTATTTTTGTGATCCATACGGGCGGAAAAGTCAATACTGGGAAATCGGCCAAAAATACGGGGAAAAACCCTGTAGTGCCGTTTAGAACCCTTTTAAATTCAAATTGTTACATATCCAATTCCCGTGCCAGAACACAGAGTAAGCCGAGATAAAAAAATTAAACTTAATACTTCGCGGATAAAACAAGGGAAAAGTAGGTTGGATAAGGGATTCAGAGTTCTCAATTCTTGGGGAAAAAGGAGAGACTTTTTTCTAAGGTGCCCTTGCGCAAGTGGTTAAGGAACCGCCTTTTCCAAGCGTTCCAAGAATTCCTGAACGGTGAGCATGGGAAAAACTCATCGGCTCCAACAGGTTGCCGTTCGTATCCCTGGCGGTGTTTTTGCTCCCGTTGCTCAAGGTTATATCGGGCCAGCGCTTCTCGAAGCGCTTTTCTGGTGAATGCGGAGCGGCTGGTTGGGATGAGCCTATGCACAGGCCTTAACCTCCCCTCGCTGTGTCTTCGGCTGGAGGAAAGGCCCAATCAGGAGGCTGTATTCCGAAAATCGGCTTACCTAAATCCTTGCTTCCCCTTAGGAAGTGGGTAAGCCCTTTTTGAAGGTGCTCTCCATGGATGGCGTCATGGGAACTGCCTCTTCAAGGCGTTTGTTGAATTGCTGAACGGCGAAAAGGGAATGTTCTTTGATGGATTAATGACAATATGGTATTAAAAAATTGGGGATGTAAATGACACGGCTTGATACAACCAGAGAGGCGGAACGACTTCAGGTCGAAATCTTCAGAAAGATGGGGCCGGAGCAGCGTCTAATGACCGCCCTGAGTCTAGCCCGGACCGCCCGGGCCTTACTGGCCGAAGGCGTGAGGATGAGACACCCGGAATACAGTGAGGTTCAGGTAAACTTGGCCACCATCAGACTGACGCTTGGTGATGAACTGTTTGCGCGTGCTTATCCGGAGGCGGGGGACCTTCAGCCGTGATTCCCGAAAAAGGGTTACAGATTTTCCTCGACCGGCTTGAAGAACTGGAAATACCTTTTATGATAAGCGGCTCTTTTGCAAGTAACGCCCATGGCGTTCCCCGTGTCACCCAGGATGCAGATGTCATTATAGACACGGATCTTTCCACATTGCTTCGTCTGATAGAGTCCTTGGGGGAGGGCTTCTATGCTGACCCGGATACAGTCCGAGAAGCTTTTTCAACCACCCGAATGTTCAACGTGATCCATCAAGACACCGGATTCAAGATTGACATCATCTTGCGGAAGCACCGCTCTTTCAGCGTAGAGGAGTTCAAAAGACGGTGCAGAATGAACTTCCTGGGTCACCCCCGTTGGTTTTCCACACCGGAAGACACCATTCTCGCGAAACTTGAATGGTCAAAGATGGGACAATCCGAGCGGCAATTTGAGGATGCTTTGCAAATCGCCAGGGTTCAAGGTGAGACCCTTGACCGAAGTTACCTCAAGAAGTGGGCCGCAGAACTTGGCGTGGAAGATCTGGTGAATCGCGTCCTTTCAAAGGCAGACTCAACGGCCTGATCTTATGAGGTTCGGGGGCCCCTGGTCCAACACCTCCCTCACTTTGCGGCCCAGGTCATGCACGGAAAAGGGCTTTTCAATGAAGTGTACCCCTTGATCCAGCACCCCGTGGTGGGCGATGGTATTGGCCGTATAACCGGACATGAAGAGCGTCTTCACCTCCGGCCGTATCTTTGCGACCTGCTCGGCCAGGTCTTTTCCGCTCATCCGGGGCATGATCACATCGGTGATGAGGAGATGGATCCCCCCGCGGTGATTTTGTGCCGTCTTCATGGCCTCACCGGGGCCGTCTGCGGTAAGCACGGTATAGCCCAGCCTTTTCAGCAGGCTTTTCCCGACATCCAGGATGGCCGGGTCATCTTCCACCAAAAGGACGGTCTCTCCTTGCGCCCCGGCCACTTCCCTACGCCGATCCCTCACCTCCCGGCCGTAATCTTTCTCATGCCGGGGCACATAGATCTTGAAGGTGCTTCCCTTGCCCGGTTCACTGTAGACATTGATGAAGCCCTGGTTCTGCTTTACAATCCCGTAAACCGTTGCCAGGCCCAGGCCCGTTCCCTCACCCACCTCCTTGGTGGTGAAAAAGGGCTCAAACACATTTACAAGGATTTCCTGGTCCATCCCCCTGCCGTCGTCACTGACCGCCAGCATCACATACTCGCCAGGCACAAACGCCGCGTGCCGGGCACAGTAAGCCTCATCCAGAACCGCATTCTCCGTGGCAATGGTGATCTTACCCACTCCCTGGATGGCATCCCGGGCATTCACACACAAATTCGCCAACATCTGGTCGATCTGGGCCGCATCCATCAACACCGGCCACAGGTTGGTGTCGGGCTGCCAGGACAGATCAATGTCTTCGCCGATCAGACGCCTGAGCATCTTGAGCATGCCCTCCACGGTCTCGTTGAGATCCAGCACCTGGGGTGAAATGGTCTGTTTCCGGGCAAAGGCCAAGAGCTGACGGGTCAGGTCCGCTGAGCGCTTGGCCGCCTCCAGTATTTCCTTAATATGTGCATATTGGTGATCCTCGGGCTTCATCTCCAGGAGCGCCATTTCCGCATGGCCCATGATAACCCCCAGCTTGTTGTTGAAATCGTGGGCCACACCGCCCGCCAGGTTGCCGACGGCCTCCATCTTTTGGGCCTGTTCCAATTGGGCCTGAAGCCTTTTGCTCTCCGTGATGTCCTGAACCGTGGAAATCATGAAGTTCTGCGGGTAAGTGGGGATGTTTTTCGCCGAAACAATCTTTTTCCGCCCGTCTTTGCCGGTGGCCTCCACCCCCTCCCAATGCATTCTTTCCGGGTCCCCGGATTGGATATCACTTAGAGTCCGAGCCTTCATCTTTTCCCGGTATTCGGGGTCGGGAAAAACCTTTTCAAAAAAGCCCTCGATGTCTTCAAGCTCCTCTTCGGGCCAGCCATAGATATCCTGGAACATCTTATTCATGTAAGTGGCCTTTCCTTCATCAATGGAATTGACCGCCAACCCGACAGGGAGATGATCCAGTATGGCCTCAATGAATTGATTGCGCTTTAAGAGGAGCGCCTCCATCCGCTCCCGCTCACTTTCTGATTTCTTGCGTTCCGTGATGTCCATGTTTGTGCCGCAGGCCCGGAGAGGATTGCCCTGGGCATCCCACTCAATGACCTTTCCCCGGTCCTGGATCCACAACCACTCCCCGGATTTGTGGTGGACCCGAAACTCGGCCTTGTAAAAGGGCGTCTCTCCCTCAAGATGCGCATTTATAACCTCCCAAACCCCTGGGAGATCATCCGGGTGGACCAATTCCTCCCAGCCCCTCACATGCGGCCTGATCTCATCCAGACTGAATCCCTTCATCTCGGCCCAGCGTTCATCGAATTGGACTTCCCCGGTTTGGATATTCCAGTCCCATGTGCTCAGGTTGCCGCCGAACAGGGCCAGTTCAAGGCGCTCCTCTCGGTCACGCAGGGCCTCCTGGGCCTCCCTGCGCTCGGTGATGTCCATAATGTTTCCCACCACCTTGGTGACCTTCCCATTTTCAAAAACCGGATTCCCTATGGTCCGGACCCACAGGTGGTCTCCCTTTGCCGATACGAACCGTAGCTCCAAATCATAGGCCTCACCTTGATTCACGGCCTTTGAAAAGGCCCGGTCAACAATCTCTCTATCCCCGGGGGCGTAAAATTGGATGTTCTGGTTCACCTTGTTCGGGTCATATGCCCCCCTGCTCACACCATGGATACGATACACCTCGTCGGTCCATGTGATTCTCTTTTCTGCTGGATCGTACTCCCAGCCCCCGACCTTGCTGATCCTTTCCGTTTCATTGAGCAGTCTCTCGCTTCTCTTCAAGGCCTCTTCTGCCTCCATCTTGCGCAAGGCAAAGCCCAAGTCCCCGGCCACTTCTTTGAATAGGGCCTGCCCTTCAGAATCGTGGGCATGGGCGAGGGGCACAGACACGGAGAGGACCCCGCAGGCGGCGCCCTCAAAGGAGACACTGTGGACCATTCCCCCGTGGCCCGCCTTTTCCCCGGCCAGGGGGCATTCCCCGCATTCCGATGCCGGATCTTTCACGATAACCAGATCGTCTCGGGCCAGGGCCCGTTTCATACAGGGAGGGAATCGGCCGCTCTTAAGGGCCCCTTCCATGACCTCGAAGCCGCCGTCAAAGCCGGAAGCGGCGGTCATGGTCACAGCGCCCCTTTCGTCCATCAGGGCGATCCAGGCGTTGGGATAGCCCATGGTCCTGGTCAATTCCGCACATGCCTGTTGGATTAATTCTTCCGGGTCGGTCTCACGGACGATAATCTGATTCACATTGCGGATGGCCTGGAGGATGGCATTCAGGTATGTTCCCCGTTCCCGGGCCTTTTCCAAGGCCTTCCGGGCTTCGGCCTTTTCAACGATTTCCCCGATCAATCTGGCCAGCACGGCCAGCCTTTTTTTGGCCACATCCACGATGAACTTGGGCCGCGTATCATAGGACTTTGCCGTTGCTTCCAATGCCTTCCAATCAACCCCAAAGGCGGATGCAAGCTTCTTGAGTTTTTCTGGGTCTTTCGGAGGATCGCCATACCCGATATTGATGGCGCCCACAACCCGCCCTCCCGCGCAAATGGGCTCCGCATATAACCGGATGCCTCCCACACAGGATATGTCCGCGCTGGTACCCGATTGAACGGCCCTTTTGGCCGAGTCGTTCCAGCAATTCTCATGGCAAAGCCACCTGCCACAACGGAGGGCCTCACGGTTGTCCTCGGTCCGGCAGAGCCTGCGCGAGGCGACGTCCATAAAGCGGCACCACCCGGAAGAGAACATGCCGAATGCATAATCTCCGTTCGCCTCATACACAGCCACGGAAGTCTCCAGAAGATCGATGGCCTCCTCGGCAATCATCTGGAGCGTCTCTTTTCCCACGACGTCCATGATCACTCGCTGCGTATTCAACGCCGTGACATCCCCGTAGGGCGGCTGATAGGGGGCTTCCTTTTCACCGGCGGGACGAACGCTCTTCTCTAAAAGCCACTCGATCCGCTTTAACTCCTTGGAGGCTTCCTGATTCCGGCCCATGTTATTCATCTGAAAATTCCTTTTTTTAGACTTTATCTACACAAACCTGTGGTTGAACCTTCCATGCCAGATCCGCTTTTCCTGAGGGATTGGTCACAGGGCTGAAAGAAATCAAAAGAAAAGAGGGTGTCTTACGGAAAGTGGGAACAAATTCAGAAAGAGCGCCTTTGCGAGGCCGCGGGCAGAAGCCTACAACAATATGCACCCCCATTGGCAAAGGAACTTTTTGAAATCTCCTAAGAAGCAGCCCTTTTTTCAGGAATACTGGGGTTATTCATCAAAGTCAACTACGTCCCGGAGTTCCAGCGCTTGAGCAGATAGGGTTTGGTCATCTCAAAGGTCAGGGAATCCTCCTCTATGGCCTCTTCCGCCTGCTTGATGGACATGACCCTCGTCTTTCTCACAAAAGAGAGGGTCCTTCCAAAATAGAGGGGGATCAGGGAATCCATCATCATGTCCCGCTCCACCACATCGTCCCGGTAGGCCACCGCCGTATCAAAGAGGACCCTGGCCCAGAGATCCGTGGGGAAATTAAATTCCCTCTCCTTCATCCCCCTGATCTCAAGGAGCTTCTGGTGGACATCCTCCTTGAGGACCTTCTCCCATATCTCGTTGTATTCTTCGAAGCCGTTGTAGAATTTCTCGAGCAGGTTCTGGGTGTCCACTTCCACCTTGGGGGGCATCTCCACTTCGCCCAGGCCGAAGCCATAAATCGCGGTGGGCCGGCTGTACTTGACCTTGGACCAGAAAGGGGCGAACTGCCTCATCATGGAAAAGATGGTCCCCACCACCTGCCTGAACATGGGACCCAGGTGGGCGCCCGGGTCCTTGGTCCGGTGGATTTTGGGCCGTCCCATAAAGGACTGACAAACCCGGACCCGTTGGTTGATGGCCAAGGTGGTCATCCAGATATCGATCCCGAAGTTGGCCACCGCTTCGTCCCATACCTCGCTCTGGAGATAGACCTTCCCCATTTTCCCGCTAAAACCAAAATCCCCGCCGATAGGCTGCCTGACCCGCCTGCCGTAAAGGGACCTGGTCATGGGATAGGCGATTCCGTTGGTGATGGTCCCGTCGTATTTGTGTCTCACATAAAGGGGGGCCACGTATTGAAATCCGTCAAACAGGGGTTCACCCAGGTGCCTGATCCATTCCGGGGTGATACTCTTGAGGTCCGCGTCCACCACCACCACGGCCTTGGCCCGGAGCTCGGTGGCCTTCTGAAAGAGGTTCTTGAAATTATTGCCCTTCCCCTTGACACCCGGGGGCGTGGACAGATAGATTTTAGGGGCCTCTGTGGGGGTCTCCAGAAAGACCCCCTTGGTATTATCAGGGGAATTGTTGTCGCAATTGATGATGACGCAGGACCGGCCAGGAAAGTATTTTTTGAGTCCCAGGTCGGCCTGTCTGATGGGGTAGGCAATGGAATCCGCCTCTTTATAAGAAGGGATACATACCACCATCTCGGCCTTTTTCACCTTTTCAGGGTTTACTTCCCTTTCAAACTCCTCTGACATTACCTACCTCCTCGTTTCCGCCCAGGATCTCCAGCACCGCTTCGTTCCAACCCCTTGGCCCCTTCTCACGGGTAACCCTTAACCGGGGGATTTGCTCCTTCACCCCGGGAAAATCGCGCTCGGACCGGACCAGAACGGGATGGCGCGCCCGCTCCAGCATGGAAAAATCGTTGGGGCTGTCGCCCAGGGCCACGGAAACCACCTCTTTTGCCTGAGCCTCGTACCAGGAAAGGAGCTTTTCCATGGCCCGCCCCTTGTCATTGCCGCCCTGCAGGTGATAAAAGCGCCCCCCTGCACTCACCATGAGGCCCCGTCGCAACGCGTTCTCCATGAGGGCCTCCCGGTCTCCCGGCCCCTCGTCAACCACCATAAAGGGCTCGTCATACTCCCTCATGGCCGAAAGCCCTGCGGCCTCCCGTCCCAGCCCGGTGGAACGGGAGATCTCCTCGATGGTCATGTCCCGGTATCCTCTTAGATCCAAACCCAGTTCTTCCCGCATCCCCTGGAGGGCCTTGACCACGCGGCTGTAAGGCAATCCCAGAGACCATTTCCACAGGCCCCTGTCCATAAATGCGTCCGAGGGAGGGCCTTGTGCCATTTCGGGCGGGAAAAAGACCCCGCCCCCGTTTTCGGCGATAAAGGGCGCGGAAAGGGAGAGCTCCCGGCGCAAGACCTCCAACTCCGCCCTGGTCTTGCTTGACGCCATAATGACAGGCACCCGGAGGCTCTTACAACGCTCCAGGGCGGGGCGGGCTTCGTCCCACCCATAGGTGTGGTGGTCCAGCAGGGTCCCGTCCAGATCCGTAAAAACCACCAAAAGCGGCCTGTCCCGCACCCCGCTGACCCGGTTCTCCGCCATGGCAGGCCTTTCCTCCGCCCTCAGGAAAAACGCCTCTTTTCTTGTTCCACCACTTCGATGAGATCATAGAAGATCCGGGGAAGCTTGTTGGACACCCTTTCCCAGGAAACCGTCTGGGGCATCTCAAAGACCCTCTCCTCCGTCTTCCGCTCCACCTCCAGGATCACTTCCGCCAGGCCCTGATCCAGAAAGGGTTTGAATTCGGGGTGGGTGTTGACAAGCCTCAAAAATTTCTCGGTGGTCCGGTAGGGTTGGGTCAGGACCTCACCCGCCTGACGGATGGACCCCCGGAAGACGTCCCGGATGTGGTGTTCTTCCCTGTCCCTGTCGTACTCGAGATTGCTGAATCCCGCATCTTCCGAATACTTCTTGACCTGTTCTTCGGCCACGGCCTGGTAAGTGACCCCCAGGTCCCTGAAAAAGGTCTCTGAAATCTCCAGGCCCTCTTCGATGATCAGGGCGTTCATCAAGGTGGTGACAATATCTATGGCCATGCGATTGAGGCCCTTGGCCCGGTCTCCCGGGGAGACTTCCTGGTGCTTGTGGTCAAAGGGCTCCTCTGAGAACATGACCTGGGCCGCAGAGGAGGCCTTTCGATAGACCTCGATCAAGGTAAAGATCTCCACGCCCCAGTTGGTGGCGAAGCGCATCTTCCTGAGGAGGTCCACATGAAAGGCCACTTCCCCGGAGAGCTGATAATTGAAATCCAGGAGAAATTCGATGAGGCCCAACATCTTCTCCTCTTTGCTCTCCGAAAACTTCCGCTTCAGGGCCAGGAGCAGGGGATCCAGGAGGAGCCGCTTGACCCGCCCGTAGAGCTGCCTGTCCATGATCCGGGCGTAATAGGCCTTTGAAAAATCATACTTAAGCACCACCACCGGATAAAAAAGCCGATCCAGCTGGACCCGCTTAAAGGTTCGAATATCCGCGTCTATGAGCCCGATGGATTCGGCCCCCAGGGCAATGGCGATTCCAAAGCCCAGGAACATGTTTTTGCCCTTTCCCGGTTCGGAGATGTTGAAGCCGGCCTCGTTGAGTTGCTCATAAATGGCCTTGAATCCCGGGCCGTCGTTCCATTGGATGAGGTAGTTTTTCAGCCCCGAGGTCTCGATCAAGTCCTTGAGTAACGAGGCCTCTTCTTCCGTGGCCCGGTCCAGGCCGAAAATAATGGTGGAGAGGTACGTCACATTCCTGAGCTGACGCAAAATATTCTTGAACACGGGGAGATTTGCCGGATCCGTGTACTCACTGGCCAGCAAAGGCACCATGAGGACGGTCTTCTTCCATTTGGAGTGAAGCCTGAGCTGGGTCCTCAGGTGCCTCCTGTCCTTGTAAAGGATGTGGAAGGTGGTGACCTTCCCGCTTTTTTGAGAAAAATCAGAGATGACCGCCTCCTGGCCTATTTTGCAAGAAACCCGCCTTAATGACGCCCTATTCCCTGGGGTTAGCCGATGAAATTAACCAAATCCCCGGCCTTTGTCAACGCTCCTTTACCCCCCCTGATCCACCATCAACCTCGAGCCCGTCGAAAGGCCCTTTCGGATCGTTCCTGCTCAAGAAGAGGCTGGGGTTCCCTTCCCGGACCGGTGGAATAGGGCTCCTAAAAATTACATTAAAGTCTTTCTCTCCCGGTGCCGATAGAAGGCAATGAGTGCCTTCACGCCTTTTGGCGGGAGGCAAACCCCTTTTGCCCGGAAGCAGGGTTTCTAGAGGCGGGCGAAAGCGAATCACCTGTTTCACCAAAATGCAGCAGGGCCTTGTGGTTGACCATCAGGCCTGGGGAGGAAAACAGCATGAAAAGGAAAGGGATGAAACTTAAAGGCAAACTCATATCAGGGTCATTGGCCATGGTGGTGCTGGTGATGGTGGTTTCCGCCATCGTGGTCTCCATTGTCATCAGTGGGCAAAACCAAAGGGCCGCAGACCGGGAGTTGCGTAAATCGCTTAACATCGTCCGGGAGGACCTGCTTGAAAAGCAAAGAAAGCTTCTCTCAGATTCCCAGCAGATCGCCTCCACAGACCAGATGGGGGCCAAGCTTGACCTTATCACCGGATACAAGGGCAACGCCGACCTCATGATGGTGGCCCGCAACTCCTGCGAGGAGATATCCAACGCTATCGCCCAAATAGGATTTACCAGCGACCTGTGGAAGATCGCCGTCTTCGACCAGCAGGGACGCTTGGTGGCCTTTGCCTCCCAAAAGGATAAAAACGCCTACCTGGTCGGCAATTATTATGAAGCGCCTAAACCCACCTTCAGTTGCGCCACCTTGAAGAAGGGCGGTGAACTCAACCGGGATTCATGGGAAAAGCAAGACACCTTTTCCGATCCCTTTATCAGGACCCAATTGGGCGGGAAATTGCCCGGCAAGGCAAAGGTGGTTTTTCAGGATGTGGGCAATTTTATCTCCTTGGTCTCTTATGCGCCCGTATTTGGAAAGAGCTATAACAAGGAAACCGAAAAGATGGAAATCAGGCAGTTCGGGCTGGTGTCGGCGGTCAAGCAACTGGGCCCTTCCTTTCTTGAGAGGATGTCCGGGCTCACGGGCATGGACATCAACCTGTTCACGGACAAGGGCCTGAGCATCGGCGACTTGGAAGGGTACAAAACCCTGAGCGCCACGGCATTGGAAGAACCCCCGGGGGAGTGGAGCCTGGGGGAGCAAGCCCCCGTGCTCAACGACGTAGACCTCCAGGAGGGGGCCTACTTTCAGGGGATTCTGCCCCTTTACCGGGATTCGAGCCTGGCCGGTGCGGTGGCGGCCCTCTATTCAAAGGACATTGTCAAGGCCAATACCTGGCAGATGATCCAGCTCCTGGGCCTGGTTTACCTGGGGTGCCTGCTCTTGATGGTCCCCCTGGCCCTCTTCTTTTCCAGCTCACTTACCCGGCCGGTCAAGAAGGTCATAGACACCCTCACAGAGACGGCCCACAGGGTCTCCTCCGCCTCCGACCAGGTGACCGGGTCCAGCCGCCAACTGGCGGAAGGGGCCTCCCAGCAGGCGGCCTCCCTGCAGGAGACGTCCTCGTCCCTGGAGGAGATGTCTTCCATGACCAAGCAAAACGCACAACATGCCGACGAGGCGGACAATCTTATGAAGGAGGTCCGCCAGATTGTAGACAAGGCCAACCAGGTGGTCAAAAACCTGACCGGGGCCATGGATGAAATCATCAAGTCCAGTGAAGAGACCTCCAAGATCATTAAGACCATCGACGAGATCGCCTTCCAGACCAATCTCCTGGCCCTCAACGCCGCGGTGGAGGCGGCCCGGGCCGGAGAGGCGGGCGCGGGTTTCGCCGTGGTGGCCGACGAGGTGCGGAACCTGGCCATGCGTGCTGCCGATGCGGCCAAGGACACGGCCCACCTCATTGAGGGTACGGTCAAGAAGGTCAAAGAAGGCTCAGGTCTGGTCACAGAGACGGCGGAGGCCTTCTCCGAGGTAGACACCACCAGCAATAAGGCCGGGGAACTGGTCAGCGAGATCGCCGCGGCCTCCAACGAGCAGGCCCAGGGTATTGAACAGGTCAACAAGGCCGCGGTGGAGATGGATCATGTCACCCAGCAAAACGCGGCCAACTCAGAGGAATCCGCCTCCGCTGCAGAAGAACTCAAGGCCCAGGCCGTGGAAATGGGAAATATTGTGGAGCAGTTGGTGAGTCTGGTGGGCGCGGCCGCCAAGCAGGCCAAAAGGTCCGCCACCCAAAAAAGACCGGCCCTCAAAGACCCCGGCCTTGAGGCGCCTTCCACAGCCCACCCTCCGGCCAGGGTCCACTAAGATCCAGGATACCCTCGCAAAAACCCCGGTCCTTTTTTAGGGCCGGGGTTTTTGTATTGACCCCGTAGTTGCATAAAAGAGGCTTAAGAATCAGCTCTTTTGCTTTCCAGGCCTTTAGATACTGTCTCAATCATGTCATTGCGTTTGCAATAACGGGGTTGATAAGCCCCCGAGGACCTGATAATTCTATTGATTATGATCCCATCCATCGAGACCTGCTTCCAGCTCATGGACCACTACGGTATGCTGGATCACATCAAGGCCCATTCCGTGATGGTCGCCAAAGCGGCCCGGGTCATTTCACGGGGCCTTGAGGAGGCCGGACTGGAGATCTCCCTCGAGAAAATCACGGCCGGCGCCCTGCTCCACGATATAGGCAAGACCCCTTCCCTCAACTCGGGCATGGACCACGAGGCGTTGGGCAGGGAGATCTGCCTCCAGAATCACCTGGAGGAGATCGCCGGTATTGTGGGGCAGCATGTGAGGCTCAAGGCCGATCTTCCCCGCCACCTCTACTCAGAAGAGGAGGTCGTATTTTACGCGGACAAGCGGGTCAACCACGACAGGATCGTCCCCTTGCAGGAGAGGCTGGACTATATTGTGCGCCGCTACGGCCGGGATCAGGAATGGCTCTGCCGAAGGATCCGGCGCAACTTCAGGCGCTGTGAAGGCCTTGAGACAAAACTTTTCAGCAAACTCTCCTTCGGGCCCGGGGCATTATCCGGGCTGGTTCAAAGGGAAGGCCTCTTATAGCGCCCTTTGGGAGGAAGGCTCATGAATAAAACCGCTCTTCTGATTTCGGTCCTGTGCCTGTTCCTGTTCTCGCCTCCGGCCCATGATGGATGGAGCGCAGAGCAGGATCCGGGACTGAACGGGCTGGAAGACACCGACCAATTCAAGGAACTTGAAAAGACCCTCAAGGAGCTGGGCGAGGAGATGAAGCGCTCAGGCGAAGAGATCCGGGGAAAAATCCAGAAAGAGGTCATCCCCCGGATCCAGGAGGAGCTCGAGGCCTTAAAGGACTGGATTCGAAAGCATCGGCGCAAGAAGGAGAAGCCACCACCTGTACCTATTGAGCTGCCAGGCACCATAGCCCTGTGAAAGAGGGAGGCCCAGGGCCATGTCCATTCGAACCATCGCCAGGGACCTTTACCGCTTCAAAAAGGAGGTGGAACGGCTTGAGCAGGAGCTCAAAGAGACCCCCTATGAGAATCGGGCTGACATAGAAGACCGTCTCCGAAAAGCCAAGGCGGAGCGGAATCGTATCCAGGGGATGCTCGACGGGAGCAAGGAGCCGCCGCCCCATAGAAAACCCCTGTAAAACCTCCTCCTATTCTCCCCGCTTCTGGATCTCCTTGCTCAATCTCTCGAGTCCCTTTCCGGTCTCCTGGAGGACCTGATCCACCCGCTGGGCGGTCTCTTTTTTAATGCTCCCTATCTTGCCCTTGAGGGTCTCGATCTCTGCATGAAGCTGGGCCTGATTCATGGTCCGGCTCAAGGAGAACAGGGCCACAATCAGGGCGACGATGGACACAAAAAGGGCCAAGGTGGCCCTGAAGCCTCCCTTGGCACTCTTTTTTTCCTCTCCCACCATATTCCCTCCTCCCGGCTGTTTTCTCCAGGCCATGTGCTTGGCCTTTGTACCCCGTAGTTGCGTAAAAGAGGCTTAAGAATCAGCTCTTTTGCTTTCCAGGTCTTTAAGATACTGTCTCAATCATGTCAATGCCTTTGAAACAACGGGGTTGATAGCCCGGGCGGGTGCCACTATACCAGGAGAGGACTGTGATCCAAAGGCCCTTTTGGCCTTGAGGTTCAACCCTCGCCGGCATGGATGCCGGTGTGATAAGGGCCTTTGGCCATCTCCCGGGCCTTGGGCTTTTTTAAGAAGGCGGGGCCCATTTCCCGTTCTATGGCTTTTCCCTGTTCACAATTTTGACACTCCAGAAACCTGGAGGCCAGGGCCAGCTTGGGGGATGAGGGCGAACCGTAAAGCCTTGCATTCCGCCGCTGCACACACCGGATCTTCAACATGGTACAGTTAAACCGCCGGCAACGGAAATATTCTGGATTGTCCATAAAGCCCATGGTCAAAAAGCCCCCCTATAAACGGGTCGAAACTCGAACCGGGGCCCCGGCAAGCAGGTCGGGGACCCCTTGAACCGCTTGCGTATTTCTTATTGCAATCCCTATGCCAAAAGAAATTTTCTGTCACCGGCCAAATCACGGGAATCTGTTTTGAAAAAAGACGACTTGTGGTATATGACACAGGCGTGAAGGGCCCCATCAGGCCCTTTCCGGAGAGGGCCTATGAAATCCATCCTTGTTCTGAGTCAAGACAAAGACACCCTCCAATCCCTCAGGGCCGGTCTCCCCTCCAGGTACCGGTTTGATCAGGCCTTTGACCGGCCTACGGCCCTGGAAAGGCTGGCCAAGAGGCGCTACGACCTGGTCTTTGCGGACACGACCATCCTTTCAGACCTGACCGTGGATCACGGATACAGGGGCGCCCTTCAACCCTTCTGGGGCGTGTATCCCACCCTGGAAATCATTGTCGTGGCCTCTCAAGAAATGGTCAGAGAGGCGGTCATGTTTGTCAAGGCCGGTGCGGCCAGTTATGTAACCCGTCCTATCAATCCGGATGAGGTCAAGCATGTGGTGGAAGACCTCTATGAATCCATCATCGCCGAGTCCGAGCTCGACTACCTCAGGGACCAGTTCTGGCACGCGGACGACATGGCCCTTGTTCAGACCCGGAGCACCCTCATGAAACAGGTCTTTGACAAGATCCGGTCCGTGGCCCCCACCAGGAGCACGGTGCTCCTCATGGGAGAGACAGGCACCGGCAAGAGTCTCCTGGCCAGGCTCGTCCACGGCCACAGCAACCGGAGGGAAAATCAGTTCATCAGCCTCCATTGCGGGGCCATTCCAGACACCCTCCTGGAAAGTGAACTCTTTGGGCATGAAAAGGGGGCCTTTACCGGGGCTGTCCGGAGGAAACTGGGCAAGTTCGAGATCGCCCACCGGGGTACCATTTTCCTGGATGAAATAGGGACCATCACCCCCTCGGCCCAGATCAAGCTCTTAGAAGTGCTCCAGGAGGGAACCCTTCAGCGGGTGGGGGGAGAAGACAGCATCGAGGTGGACGTCCGCATCATTTCTGCCACCAACGCCGACCTTAACGAGCTTTGCGCCCAGGGCCGATTCAGAAAAGATCTCTACTACCGGTTGAATGTCTTCCCCATTGAAATCCCTCCTTTAAGAGACAGGCTGGAGGACATCCCCCATCTCACCAATCTCTTTCTGCGTAAGATGAACCGGTTCGGACAGAAGGAAATCAACCACGTACACCCCTCGGTAATCCAGGCCTTCCAAAAGTACCCGTGGCCCGGAAATATCCGGGAATTGGAAAATCTCCTGGAAAGGGCCTATATCCTGGAGCCCTCCCACGTGCTCACCCCTGAAGGCTTCCCCCCGGACCTCCTGGGTCCGGGCCTGTCTCCGGGGCTTCCCCCCGGTCCTGGCACCACCCTGGCCGAGGCACGGCGCAGCGCCGTGGAAACGGCCGAAAAGGCTTATCTCCATGAAGTCCTCGCCCGGTGCCGGGGAAAAATCCGCGAATCGGCTGAGTCGGCCGGGATCACCACGCGCCAGTTGAATAAGTTGATGCAGAAGCACGGTTTGCGAAAGGAAGACTTCAGGCATCCCCAATAGGAATCTCAAGTTCCGATACCTTTTTGTTTCGGAACCGGGGTTTCCGATTTTCCTATGCTCTGTTAAATCACGGCCTTATCCTCCCTTTCCGGGCCTCCGGGCATCCACCTCCTCCATGGCCCTTCACAGGCCAGGGAACCCTGAGTTCGGCGCTCCCGGTCCTTTCATAGTCAAGCCTTTAAAATGAGGTGACATTCTTCACCTGGCACGGCTGTTGCTCTATAGAAGCCGACAGACGCTGTCAATGCTCAAAAACCCGCCCTCGGGGCGTAACCACGCAGGAGGAAAATGGAGAAGGTCATCTCCAAGGCCTCTCATGGACCCAGTATCCTCAGGGGCCTTATCGTCCCCGTGGACTGGGATGAAAACGGGCGGGTCACGGCCGTCGCCATATCGGACTTCTATGAAGAAGAATATCTGATTGACCGCAAGGACAAGGGAGAAGAACTCAAGGACCTGGTCCGCCAGGAGGTGCGGTTAAAGGGTGTGGTGCGGCAGTCCAAAGGCAGAAAGATGATCACTGTTTGGGACTATTCCCTGATCAGGCCTGAGGCCGCACCTTCCGCCTGAGGCGCTCCCCACTATAGGCAGGGGACACAGGAGATATACCCACCATGGAGAAGGGAGAAGATCTTTCGTCGGTCTCCACTTGGATGGCCGCTATGCGGGGCACGGCGGCCACGGCCATTGTGATTCATCATTGGCTCCTGCTGATGCCTTACAAAAGAAACGACCTCTCCGATGTCGTCACCACCGCCACCGAGACCTGCGTCCACCTCTTCTTCGTGCTCAGTGGATGGGGTCTCACCCAGTCCTACTTCACAAAAGGTCATCCGTCGTGGCGGTCCTGGGCTGTAAAACGGTTTAAGAAGATCATATTTCCGTACTGGATCATGGTCACTCTCACCTTTTTCCTGGCCCAAGCCCTGCATCGCCTCAGCCCCGCCCTTGTAGAGACCGCCTATGGCTGGGAGTCCCTCTTGGCCTGTCTCAGCCTGACCAGAAACGCCTACCCTCCGGCCTGGGGCCTGAACGGGACCCTGTGGTTCATGCCCGTCCTGGTAGGGCTCTATGCCCTGTTTCCCTTCCTGATCAATATCCTCCAAAAAGGGGGGCTCTGGACCCTGCTCCTGATCTCCGCCGGCGTGAGCTACGGATCCATCGGGGCGGCGGCCTCCCTGGGTTATGGTCTCACCTGCCAAGAGGCCTTGCCCTTTTTCTTTGTCATTGAATTCTCCCTGGGAATGGGGCTGGGACACATGAGCCTTTTCTCGGCCCGCCATTTCAAAAGGCTCTTGGGGTTCCCCGCCCTTTTCCTCGGGGCGGTGATCGCCCTTGCAGCCTGGACTATGGGCGAGGAATGGGACATGGGGTGGACCTTCAGCGGTTCCTTGACCGCCCTGGGCCTCTCCCTTATGACCCTGAATCTCTCCCGCTGGGTGCTCCGGTGGTCTCCGGAAAAGGGAAAGGCCCTTCTCTTCGGAATCAGCCGGCAATCCTATCTCATGTATCTCGTCCACGCCCCCTTGATCGTCTTCCTGGCCAAACCGCTCTTTTTGGACCTCCCCCCCGTGGGCCCTTATGCCATGATGGTCCTGGCCCCGGTTTACGCGGGGCTCATCTACGGGCTGGCCAAGGCCTTTTCCCCCTTACTCCAGGGCCTTGATCTGACCCACGTCCTTGGCGTGGCCCGGGATGAGCAAGGATGTCCCGGTCCTTGATGATACATCACGGGGAGAGTGTCTGGAGCGGCCGGATGGCCCTGTTTTTTGTTGACATTACCCGGGCCGTTTGTCAACAGTGAAGAAAGACTGGCGGTCTTCGGGGCGCGTGCGGCCCCGGGACTTAAAACCTTGGTTTTTCCGGTAGGAGGAGCCGATGCTCAATTTAAAAGATCTAAGGCCTGAACTCCACGATATGGGGTTTAGAAATGTGGCCAACCTGTACTGGAACGCCTCAACCCCCCATCTCTACGAGCAAATCGTGCGAAGGAGGGAAGGCAACCTGGCCCACCTGGGCCCGGTGGTGGTGAGGACCGGTCATCATGTGGGAAGATCCCCGGAGGACCGGTTCATTGTCAAAGAGCCCTCCAGTGTGGATAAGATCTGGTGGGGCCCGGTGAACCGGGGTATTGAGGAGACCTACTTTACCCATCTCTTCTACCGGCTCCTCGCCTACTTTCAAAACAAGGATATCTTCATCCAGGACTGCTATGCAGGGGCCGATCCCCAATACCGGATTCCCATCAGGGTCATTACGGAACGGGCGTGGCACAGCCTCTTTGCCCGTAATATGTTCATCCAGATGAAGAGCCCGGAAGAGGCCCAAACCCACCGGCCCCAGTTCACCCTTATCGATGCCCCCAGGTTTCACGCCATCCCCGAGCTGGACGGCATTTCCTCAGAGGCCTTTATTCTCATCCATCTGGGCAAGAAGCTGGTCCTCATCGGAGGCACCAGTTATGCAGGAGAGATCAAGAAGTCGGTCTTTACCATGCTCAACTATTTTTACCCCCAGGACGCCGTCCTTTCCATGCACTGCTCGGCCAATGTGGGTGACCACGATGATACGGCCATCTTCTTCGGCCTTTCCGGCACAGGCAAGACCTCTCTCTCCGCGGACCCCGAGCGGTTGCTCGTAGGCGACGACGAACACGGGTGGAGTGACCGGGGGGTGTTTAACTTTGAAGGAGGCTGTTACGCCAAGGTCATCCGCCTCTCCAAAGAAGCGGAGCCCGAGATCTACGAAACCACCCGCCGCTTTGGGACCATCCTGGAAAACGTGGCCCTGGACCAGAAGAACAGGCGTCTGGACCTCAACGATGAGTCCCTCACTGAAAACACCCGGGCCGCTTATCCCATCCCCCATATCTCCAGCGCCCTCCGCCAGGGTATGGCCGGTCACCCGAAAAATGTCATTATGCTCACCTGTGACGCCTTTGGTGTGATGCCCCCGGTGAGCCGGCTGAGCGTGGAGCAGGCCGTATACCATTTCCTGAGCGGTTATACCGCCAAGGTGGCGGGCACAGAGATCGGGGTCAAAGAGCCCCAGACCACCTTCAGCGCCTGTTTTGGGGCGCCCTTCATGGCCCTGCCCCCCGCGGTCTATGCAGACCTTTTCATGAAGCGGGTCAAGGCCCACAAGGCCACATGCTGGTTGATCAATACGGGCTGGATCGGCAAACCTTACGGTGAGGGGGAGCGGATTAAGATCGCCTACTCCAGGGCCATTGTAAGAAGCATCCTGGACGGCACCCTGGCCAAAGGCGAGTTTGAGAGGGATCCCATCTTTGGCTTCATGGTCCCCAAGGCCTGCCCGGATGTGCCTACCGGACTCCTCAATCCGCGCTCCCAGGCGACGGATTTTGAAGCCTACCAGGCCAGGGCCAAGACGCTTGCCCGGGATTTCCAGGAGAACTTCAAGCACTTTGAAGGCAACGTCCCCCCGGAAATCCAGAGGGTAATGCCCTGAAAGGTATCCGCCAGGATCTTCTTCATTCCCTTAGTCTGAAACCCCCGGCCAGGCGGGTCACCATCCCTTTCTAAAGGGCCCTTTCCGCCCTCCCTCAAAACCACCTGCGGGGATATCAAAGGCGAGGCTCTTCTTGTCTCTCCCGCCCTAAAATGATATAAAATGGTAACAATAGAAAAATATGTTTTTTACCGAGAAATTGTGCCGAGGAGCCAAGGGAAGAGAACCCAACCGGCTTGGCAGAAGAGCGCAGAAGAAAAGGGAGAAGACATGCAATATGATACGGCCCTCCGGGCCTATACATCAAAACGCATCGAAGAGATTGAATCCGCGGACATCCTCGTGGGGATCCCCTGTTACAACAACGAGGCCACCATCGCCCACGTGATCCAGATGGTCACCCACGGCCTGGCCCGGTACTATAACGACCGGAGGTCGGTCATTTTTATCGCCGACGGCGGCTCCACGGATGACAGCCGTGAGGTGGCCAAGGAATTTGAGATCAAGCCGTGGCAGGAGAAGATCATCTCCATCTACCGGGGCCCCGGGGGCAAGGGCTCGGCCCTGCGGTCTCTTTTCGAGGCCGCCAAACGGCTGGAGGTCAAGGTATGCGCCATGGTGGACTCCGACCTCAGGAGCATCACCCCGGACTGGGTCCACTACCTCATGGATCCCGTGCTGGATAAGGGATACCAGTTTGTGGCCCCTGTTTACCTGCGCCACAAGTACGACGGCACCATCACCAACAACATCGTCTATAACCTGACCCGGGCCCTTTACGGCAAGCGCATCCGCCAGCCCATAGGCGGGGACTTCGCCATGTCCAGAGACGTGGCCAAGTTCTACATCGAGCAGGATGTGTGGGACACGGATGTGGCCCGCTTCGGAATCGACATCTGGATGACCACCAGCGCCATCACCCAGGGCTTTCATGTGTGCCAGTCCAATCTGGGGGTCAAGATCCACGACGCCAAAGATCCGGGTCAGCACCTGGGGCCCATGTTCAGGCAAGTCCTCTCCGCTCTCTTCTCCATGATGGAGCGCTATGAGAGTTACTGGAAAAGGATCCAGGGCAGTGAGGCGGTTGAATTGTTCGGCTACGAGGGGTATATGGAGCCTGAACCGGTGAACGTGAACCTGGAAGGCATGATCGAGCTCTTCAAGGCGGGATACCACCAGTTCTCCCCCCTGTGGAAAGAGATCTTCTGCAAAGACTGTTTTGAGCAGATTCGTCGGACCGCGGACCTGGACTCTTCTGAATTCCATCTGGCCACCGAATCCTGGATTCAGATCCTCTATGAGCTGGCCGCCACCTTCCATCTCTGGACCGTGAACCGGATGAAACTCCTCGACCTGGTGACCCCCCTCTACTACGCCCGGGTGGCCTCCTTTGTGCGCCAGATCTGGGAGATGTCTTCCCAGGAGGCGGAAGGACTGGTGGAGGAGCAGGCCCAAAGGTTCGAAGAGCAGAAGGACTACCTCATCAAGATATGGGATGGGAAATCCGAAGAACGGGCCAGGGCCCAGGGTTGAGGTCCCGGGGGGGATCAAGGCCCGGGTCAAACGAGGTGAGAGACCATGAATGACCAGCTCCTGGACAAACTCCGCGATGACGCCGCCGCCATATTCAAAGATTGCCTCCGTGCCGTAGACCCTTACCGGGCGGTCAAGGCCTTTGTCCGCATAGACAAGGGCCAGCTGATTCTGGGGCCGTCTGAATCAGAAGGTACCCTTCTTGACCTCACGGCCTATGACCGGATCTGCCTGGTGGGCGGCGGCAAGGCCACCGCTCCCATGGCCCGGGCCATCGAGGATCTGCTGGGGGAGGAAATCCAGGAAGGGATTATTACCGTAAAGTATGGTTTCACCCAGCAACTGGATTACACGGAGATCGTGGAAGCGGGCCATCCTGTGCCCGATCAAAACGGGGTGGAGGGGACCCGCAGGATCCTGGCGCTTTTGAAGGGATTGGGGGCAAAGGACCTGGTCTTCTCCCTTATATCCGGAGGGGGTTCGGCCCTCCTGGTCCAGCCCGCCCAGGGTATGGCCATGGCCGACATCCAGGAGATCACCCGCCGCCTCCTGGAATGCGGGGCCAGCATTGATGAGATCAATGCCGTGAGAAAGCACATCTCCATGACCAAAGGGGGTCATATGGCCAGGGCCGCCTATCCGGCCACCACCGTCAACCTCATGCTCTCGGACGTGGTGGGAGACCGCACAGATGTGATCGCCTCAGGGCCCTTTGTTCCCGACACCTCCACCTTTCAGGACGTGGAAGATGTTTTAAAAAAGTACGACCTGAAAGACCTCCCGCCCGCCATCCTTCGCCACCTCAAAGAGGGCCTGGAAGGCCGGATCCCCGAGACCCCCAAGGCGGATGATCGCGCCTTTGGCCGGGTCTATAATTTCATTGTGGGAAGCAACATCATGGCCCTGGAGGCGGCCGCGGAAAAGGCCCGGGACCTGGGCTACACGCCCCTGATCCTCTCGTCCATGGTGGAAGGAGAAACCAGGGACGTGGCCCGGGTGCACAGCGCCATTGCAAAGGAGATGGTCAAGACGGGCCGGCCCATACCACCCCCCGGCTGTGTCATCTCCGGGGGTGAAACCACCGTGACCATCCGGGGTAAGGGCATCGGGGGCAGGAATCAAGAGTTCTGCCTTGCCGCTGCCCTGGATCTCGAGGGTCTCCCGCCCAGGGCGGTCGTGCTCAGCGGCGGTACAGACGGAAACGACGGGCCCACCGAGGCGGCAGGGGCCGTGGTGGATCCCCTCACCGTGGGCCGGGGCAGGGACGCGGGCATGGAGGCCCGGGATTTTTTGAGGAACAATGACGCCTATCATTTCTTTAAGGCCATCAATGAACTGCTCCTCACCGGTCCCACCAAAACCAATGTGATGGATGTCAGGCTGTTGCTGGTCCGCTGAATACCACGGTAATAACCCAGGCCACCGCCCTAGAAAGGAGCCAGGCCATGACCGATTTTCACCAGGAAGGAAACGTCACCACCCTTCATGATCTTTACCGGGCCTTTGACCGGGAGGAATACCTTCTCAACCTCGAACGCAAGATCGAGGAGTATGCCGAGCACCTGAGGATCTGTCTCCTCCTCCCCTCCCTCTACACCGAGATCCAGAACCCTCAGGTCCTGGACCGGATCCTCTCTGAAATTGAAGGGGTCCGGTACCTCCACAGTGTGGTGGTGGCCCTGGGAGGCGCACCCGAGGAGTCCCAGTTCCATGAAGCCAAGGAGTATTTCCGCCGGCTCCGCACCCCGGACCGGGATGTCAAGGTGGTATGGGTGGACGGCCCCCGCGTTCAGCAGGTCTTTAATGACATCCAGGAGAGGGAAATCCCCACAGGGATTCAGGGCAAAGGGCAATCCGTGTGGATCACCCTGGGCTACCTCTTTGCCCGGGAAGACAGTGATGTCATCGCCCTCCACGACTGTGACATCGTCACCTACGACCGCATCCTCCTGGGACGGCTCATCGAGCCCACGGCCAATCCCAACAACGACTTTGAATTCTGCAAGGGGTATTATGCCCGCATCTCCCCCACGGAGAAGAGCATGAAGGGGAGGGTGACCCGGCTCTTTGTGACCCCCTTTGTGGATGCCTTGCAGAACCTCATGCATGCGCGGGGCCACCATGAACTGGAGCGGTTTTTCGCCTACCACCGCACCTTCAAGTACCCCCTGGCCGGCGAGTTCAGCTTCGCATCCCGCCTGGCCCGGGAGATCAACATCGCCTATGACTGGGGCCTGGAGGTAGCCACCCTCTCAGAGGTCTACCACCGGGTCATGGAGAGAAAGATCGCCCAGATCGATCTCATCCCCAACTATGAGCACAAACACCAGGATCTCTCCCCCGAGGACGCCGCCGGGGGTCTTCATCGCATGGTGGTGGACATCGCCAAGTTTTATCTCACCTATATGCGGTCTCACGGGGTGCCCCTGGACGACGCCTTTGTGGACATGCTCCTTCATACATACTATAACAACACCCTCAAGTTCATCAAAAGCTACAGTGACGACTCGGAGGTGAACGAACTGGGCTTTGACCGGTACCAGGAAGAGCTCACGGCCCGGTTCTTCCGGGGCTTCCTGTGGACCGCCTGGGAGCAGAGCAAGGGGCCCCACGAGAGCAGCCTGATCCCCTCCTGGAACCGGGTCTTCTTCAGTTTTCCCGAGATCTATCTCCAGATCCTTAAGGCGGTGGAAGCGGACAATGCATAAAGAACAGCGGCTCTCAAGGGAGTAAGGGCGTGAACGGGCTGAAGGTCCTTTTTCTGGCCCCCGAGGCGGTCCCCTTTGCCAAGACCGGCGGCCTGGCCGATGTGGCCGGATCCCTGCCCCCGGCCTTGCGCCGTTTGGGGCTGGATGTCCGCCTGGTCCTGCCCCTCTACCGTGCAGTGCGTGAAAGCCCCTTGGAAAGGCACCCTTTGGTGAGGGATCTGAAGGTCCCCCTGGGCACAGACCTGCTCACCGCCGATGTGCTGGAGACCCGCACCGAGGAAGGGGTTCCTGTGTATCTCATCGACCGGGAGGACCTCTTTGACCGCCCCCACCTCTACGGAGACAGCCGGGGAGATTACTACGATAACCTGGAACGGTTCAGCTTCTTTTGTCATGCCGCATTACGTCTCCCCCAGGCCCTGGCCTTTGAGCCGGACCTCTTACACTGCCACGACTGGCAGACGGGCCTGGTGCCGGCCTTGTTAAAGGATCCCGCCGGGACTTTACCCGGGCTTGGGGCGTCCAAGACGGTATTCACCATCCACAATCTGGCCTACCAGGGACTTTTCAACCCGGAAAAACTGGCGCTCACAGGGCTCTCAAGGGAGCATTTCTTCCATGCCGACGGCCTGGAGTACTGGGGCCGGATAAGCCTCCTCAAGGCGGGTATCTTTTATGCCCAGGCCGTGACCACGGTGAGTCCCGCCTACGCCCGGGAGATCCAAACCCCGGAATACGGGGCGGGCATGGAGGGCATCCTCCGCCGCCGAAAGTCAGACCTGCACGGGATCCTCAACGGCGTGGATTACCGGGTCTGGGACCCCTGGCGGGACCCGCATCTCCCGGTGAATTACGAACCCCGCCACCTTGAGGGTAAGGCCCGGTGCAAGGAATATCTGATCCATGAGATGGGTCTTGACCCATCCCTCAAGGGCCGGCCCCTGCTGGCCCTGATCTCCCGCCTGGACGCCCAGAAGGGACTTGATTTGCTTGTGCTTGTCCTGGACCGCCTCCTGGATATGGATCTGGGCCTCGTGGTACTGGGGACAGGGGAGAAGACCATCCAGGGAGCCCTGGTTGAGGGATGTAGTGCCCATCCCGGCCGCATGGCCCTTTCCCTGGACTTCAACGACCCCCTGGCCCATCGGATCATGGCCGGGGCCGATCTGTTTTTAATCCCCTCCCGCTATGAACCCTGCGGCCTCACCCAAATGTACGCCCTTAAGTACGGAACCCCCCCGTTGGTGAGGGCCACGGGGGGACTGGACGACACCATCATCCCCTTTGACCCCGGGACCGGCGAAGGGAATGGATTCAAGTTCGGTCCCTATGACCCGGAGGCCTTCCTGGAGGCCATCATCCGGGCCCTGGCCCTTTTTAAGGACCGCCGGACCTGGAAAAGGGTCATGGCAAACGGCATGAAGGCCGATTTTTCCTGGAATCGCTCAGCAACCCGGTACAGAGAACTCTACAGGGGCCTCGTATACCCGCAGGATTACCCCCGTCCTGCCCCTCTATGAGGAAATAAGGGGAGAGGACCATGAATCTTATTGCCATTCTCGCCAACCTGCGCTTCCAGGATGTGCTGGACATCCTCTTTTTGACGGTGGTGGCCTACCACCTCTACCTCTGGTTCAAGGGGAGCAAGGCCTTCAAGGCCTTGATAGGGCTCCTGGTCCTGGGCATGGTCTTCACCGCGGCCCGCACATGGGGCCTTTTCCTGACCACCTGGGTGTTCCAGATCCTCTGGCAGGTCCTCATCATCCTGCTCATTATCCTCTTCCAGTCCGAGATCCGACAGGTCCTGGAACGGGTCAATCCCTTACAGGTCATAGGACTGCGAAGGTTATCCATGCCCGAAAAATGGATCCCCCCCTTCACCAAGGCGGTCTTCTCTTTGGCCGCCCGAAAGACCGGTGCTTTGATCATTATTGAGCGACTGGACCGGGTCCGGGAGTGGATCACGGAGGGCCAGCCCCTGGAGGCGGAACCCAGCCTTGAAATCCTGACCAGCCTCTTTCAGAAAGACTCCTCCCTCCACGACGGGGCCGTGGTGATCCGGAAAGGACACATCAGCGAGGTGGCCTGTTATCTGCCCCTGAGCCCTGATGAAGGGCTTCCCAAGGAGTGGGGGACCCGGCACCGGGCGGCCCTGGGCCTCTCTGAGCGGTGCGACGCCTGGGTGGTGGTCGTCTCTGAGGAACGGGGAGAGGTATCTCTGGCCAGGGCAGGGGAAATGGTGAACGTGGAAAACGAGACAAGGCTCTATGACCTGATCCTGAAGGCGGTGGCCCCGGTCACGCCCGCCGAGAAGACGTGGTGGCAGAGGATTCGTTTCTTCTTTGTCCACCGGTGGAAGACCAAGCTGGGGACCCTGGCCCTGGTGAGCCTCCTCTGGCTCCTCCTGGCGGGACAGCAAGATGTGGAGGCCACCTTTCACGTGCCCTTGCAGACCGAGGGGGTGCCGGCCCGACTGGAGGTGATTGAACCCGCAGACCCGGGTATCAAGATCACCATCCGCGGGTTGCGCAAGGACGCGACCACATTGAATGAGAAAAATATCCTGGCCGAGATAGACCTGTCCATGGCCCATGCGGGCACCTGGACTATTCCCATTACAAGGCGCGCCATCCACCTGCCCAATGAGCGGCTCCAGGTGGTCAAGATCGAACCGGCCAAAATGGAATTCACCCTTAAGAAGAAACCCTAACCTTGAAACACTGGATAGGGCCCCGTTAATTCATCAAGGCCGGGGTGAGAGGACATGACTAAGCACTCGAAGAGATTCGCAATCCTTTTTTTGTTTTTCATTATAAAGGCCCTTGTGGTCCTTGGCTCCGGCTCCCAGGCCCTGGGGGCCAACTGGATCAAGATCGGCCTCTTGGAGGAGCCCAAGACGCTCAATATCTGGCTGGCCAGCGACGCCTGGTCCCGCAAGGTCCTGGGTCAGATCCATGATTCCCTTTATATTCGAGAACCCAAGAACCTCACCCTCGTCCCCTGGCTCGCCCAGGGGGAGCCTGAATATGACAAGGCCGCGCTTTCTTACACCGTCACCCTGAGGCCGGCCCAGTGGTCGGACGGCTCCCCGGTCACGGCCCGGGATGTGGTCTTTACCGGGAAACTTATCAAGGCCCTCCGGGTTCCCGGTCATTATTCAAACTGGAATTTCATCAAGGACATCCAGGCCCTGGACCAGAGGCGCATCCGATTCGTGCTGGAAGAACCCAAGGCCACCTTCCTCTCCAGGACCCTCACCACCCCGGTGGTTCAAAAGAAGCAATGGGCCGGACTGCTCCGGGAGGCCTCTCAGGCCACAAAACCCCTCAAGGCGTTACTCAACTTCAAGATGGAACGGCCGGTGGGGACCGGACCCTTTGTTTTGAAGGAGTGGAAGCAGGGGGCCTATCTCTTTCTTGAAAAGAACAGACATTTCTTCGGCACAGGGAAAAAGATCGGGGGTCATGTGCTGGGGCCTTATGTGGACGGCATTGTTTTCAAATTTTTCGGCACCCCCGACGCCGCTATCCTGGCCCTAAAAAAGGGCAGCGTCGACTATTTCTGGTGGGGAATCCAGCCTGGATACATTGAAGATCTCCTAAAGGCTGGGGACATCCGTATCTTTTCCAGCCAGAAGAGCGCCCTTTACTACCTGGGCTTCAACCTGAGGAGAAGGCCCTTTGACGATCCCGCCCTCAGGCACGCCATGGCCACCATGGTTGACAAGCACTTTATCATAAAGAGGATTCTACAGGGTTATGCCATTGACATGGATTCCGTGGTGCCGCCGGGGAACACCTTCTGGTATTGCCCGGACCTTCCCTCTTACGGTGAAGGGCTGTGCCGGGAGAGGCGCATCAGAAAGGCCTATGATATCCTTTCCCGGGCCGGATACACATGGGAAGACCCGCCGGTGACCCAAGAGGGAAAGGTGGTGAAGGGAGAAGGGATCAGGCTGCCCGACGGCCGGCCCATGGAGGGATTCACCATCCTGACCCCCCCGGCTGATTACGACCCTCACCGGGCCATGATCGGGATCATGGTCCAGGAATGGCTCAAAATGATCGGCCTTCCCGCCTCTTCCAGGCCCATGGGCTTCGGAGCCCTGATTCACCACGTGAAGACCCGCCACGATTTTGATCTCTTTGTCCTTGGATACGGCAACCTTTCCCTGGACCCGGATTACCTGAGGCACTTCTTCCACTCACGCAACGACACCCCCAGGGGCCAGAACATGACGGGCTATCATAACCCTCGGTTCGACCGGGTGGCCGACGCCTCCGCCGGCACCCT
>Ga0180431_10001841_pt1 | contig 28870 bp, 29 predicted proteins | sample SS_ome_11_FD_132459 | JGI IMG/M metagenome (GOLD analysis project Ga0180431, IMG submission 132459) | Hypersaline lake sediment archaeal communities from the Salton Sea, California, USA - SS_1_MS_1 metaG | ecosystem: Environmental > Aquatic > Non-marine Saline and Alkaline > Hypersaline >... | reverse complement strand
GGTGCCGGCGTCGTTCGACAAGCAGGAGACCGCGCCCGGCGCGGCGCCCGACGATGACACCGGGGGGCCACCGCGTGACCCCAGTGGGTAACACGCTGGCCGGGGCCACCAGCCCCTACCTGAGACAGCACGCCGGCAATCCGGTGCATTGGCAGCAGTGGACTGCCGAGGCACTCGCGCAGGCACGCGACCGGGACGTCCCGATCCTGCTGTCGGTCGGTTACGCGGCCTGCCACTGGTGCCATGTCATGGCCCACGAGTCCTTCGAGGACGACCAGGTGGCGGCGGCGATGAACGAGTTCGTCTGTATCAAGGTCGACCGTGAGGAGCGGCCCGACCTCGACGCGATCTATATGAACGCCACCGTGGCGATGACCGGCCAGGGCGGCTGGCCGATGACCTGCTTCCTCACCCCCGACGGGCGGCCGTTCTTCTGCGGCACCTACTACCCCAAGGCTCAGTTCCTCCAACTCCTCGCCGCCGTGGCCGAAACGTGGCGGGAACGCCGGGTTGAGGTCGAACGGGCCTCCGACCAGATCGCGGCCGACCTCACGAGGATGACCGCCGGGCTGCCCGGTGGCGGGCCGGAGATCGCCCCCGGCCTGTGCGACGCCGCGGTCGCCGCGGTGCTCAGGGACGAGGACGCCGTGCGGGGCGGCTTCGGCGGGGCCCCGAAGTTCCCGCCGTCTGCCCTGTTGGAGGCATTGCTGCGGACCCACGAACGGACGTCCTCGCCCGTTCCGCTGTCGGCCGTGCGGCGCACCTGCACGGCGATGGCCAGGGGCGGTATCTACGACCAGCTCGCCGGCGGTTTCGCGCGCTACAGCGTGGACGCCGATTGGGTCGTGCCGCACTTCGAGAAGATGCTCTACGACAACGCGCTGCTGCTGCGGGCCTATGCGCACTGGGCCCGGCGCACCGGCGACCCGCTGGCCCGCAGGGTGGCCGCCGAAACCGCCGCCTTCCTGATCAACGACCTCACCGACGGCGGCATGTTCACCTCCGCGCTGGACGCCGACGCCGCCGGCAGCGAGGGCTCGACATACGTCTGGACGCCGGCGCAGCTACGGGCCGTCCTCGGCGAGGACGATGGGGCATGGGCGGCCGAACTGTTCGCGGTCACCGACGAGGGCACCTTTGAGCACGGATCGTCGGTCCTGCAGCTACCGCGCGACCCGGAGGACGCCGGACGGTACGAGCGGGTTCGCGAAGCGCTGCTGGAGGCCCGGCGGGGCCGGCCCCAGCCACCCCGCGACGACAAGATCGTCACTGCGTGGAACGGCCTTGCCGTCACCGCTCTGGCGGAGGCGGCAGTGGCACTGGACGATCCCGCCCTGCTGCGGGCCGCGGAGCGGTGCGCCGACGCCGTACTGGCGCTGCACCTGGTCGACGGCCGGCTGCGGCGGGCCAGCCTCGGCGGCCGGGTCGGCGCCAGCGCCGCGGTGCTCGAGGATCACGCGATGCTGGCCACCGGCCTGCTGGCTCTCTACCAGCAGACCGCCCGGCGCGACCGGCTCGACAGCGCGACCGGGATCATCGACCTGGCGCTCGCTCATTTCGCGGACCCCGATCGCCCGGGGCGCTGGTTCGACGCCGCCGACGACGCCGAGCGCCTGCTGGTGCGGCCGGCCGACCCGGCCGACGGGGCGACGCCGTCGGGGGCCTCCTCGATGGCCGAGGCGCTGCTTACCGCGGCCCATCTGGTCGACGACGATCGGGCCTCCCGGTACGCGGAGGCCGCCGCGGACACCCTGCTGGCGCACTCCGCTCTGCTGGCCCGGGCGGCCCGCGCGGCGGGGCACTGGCTGGCCGTCGCCGAGGCCGCGGTGCGCGGTCCGCTGCAGGTCGCCGTCGCGACCGGCGACCCGGCGGACTCCGCCCTGCTGGCCGAGGCGCGGCGCATCGCTCCCGGCGGCACCGTCGTCGTCGGCGGTCCGGTGGACTCGATGCCGCTGCTGGCCGGGCGGGACCGGGTCGGCGGGGCCGACGCCGCCTACATCTGCCGGGGACGGGTGTGCGACCTGCCGGTGACCGGCGCCGCCGAACTCGCCGGGGCGCTGGGGGTTCCCGGGTAGCGTGGCGCCCATGCCCACCGCCGAGCACATCGAGTCCACGGTCAAGCGCTATCTCGATCTGGTCGCCACCGGGACCGCCGAACAGATCGCCGACCTCTACGCCGATGACGCGACCGTCGAGGATCCGGTGGGCGGCGGCGAGGTCCACATCGGCCGCCAGGCCATCACCGGTTTCTACCGGAACATCGAAAACGTCGAGCGGACAACGGAGTTGATCGCGCTGCGGGTGGCCGGACACGAAGCGGCCTTCATGTTCGCGATCACCGTCGGGTCCGGCGAGCACCGGATGCGCATTCAGCCCATCGACGTGATGGTGTTCAACGGTGACGGCACCATCGCGTCGATGAAGGCCTACTGGTCGAGCGCCGATGCCGGGCCGGCCTGACCCGGCCCCGCCGGGCGTGGGCTAGAAGACCGCGAACCACATGGCGATGTAGTGACAGGTCGCCGCTACTGCCGTGCAGGCATGGAAGAACTCGTGGTGGCCGAAGGTCTCCGGCCAAGGATTTGGCCATTTGAGCGCATAGAGCACGCCGCCCACGCTGTAGAGCACGCCGCCGACGATCAGCAGCACCAGCGCCGCGATCCCCGCCCCGTGCATGATCGGCCCGACGAACCACGCCGCCACCCAGCCGAGCAGCAGATACAGCGGCACCCCTACCCAACGGGGCGCCGACGGCCAGCACATCTTGAGCAGCACCCCGGCCAGCGCCCCGCCCCAGACGATCCAGAACAGCACCCATCCATCGCGTTCGGGCAGGGCCAGCAGTGCGAACGGGGTGTAACTGCCGGCGATGAACACGAAGATCATCGAATGGTCGAGGCGCTTCATCCATTTACGCGCGGTGGGCGAGGTCCAGTGCACCCTGTGGTAGGTGCCGCTGACGGCGAACATCGCCACGATCGTCAGCGTGTAGATCAGGGTGGCGATCCCGGCGCGGGTGGAGTCCACCGCCCACGAGACCGCCACCAGTGCGGCGCCGGCGACGGTGGCGACGAAAGCCGCGTAGACGTGGATCCAGCCGCGTGCCCGCGGCTTGTGCAGGAACTGCGCAACCCCGTCGACAACCGCCTCGGGGAAGTCCTCGGCATGGCTGGCGGGCGGGCCCTGCGGGCGTGGTCGTGTGGTGTCGATCGACACGGCACCACAGTAGTCTGATTCCCCGTGGAGGTCATTCCGCAACGCCTCAAAGAGCCGGCCTACCGGCTCTATGAGATGCGGCTGCGGCAGGAACTCGCCCACTCCAGATCCGAGCTGCCCCGCCACATCGCGGTGCTGTGCGACGGCAACCGGCGGTGGGCCCGCGACGCCGGCCACGACGACGTCAGCTACGGCTACCGGGTCGGCGCGGACAAGATCGCCGAGATGCTGCGCTGGTGCGCCGACGCGGGTATCGAGATGGCCACCGTCTACCTGCTGTCCACCGAGAACCTGCGCCGGGAGCAGGGCGAGTTGAGCTGCCTGATCGACATCATCACCGAGGTCGTCGAGGAGATCTGCGCACCGGTCAACCGGTGGAGCGTGCGCACCGTGGGCGACCTGGAACTGCTCGGCGGCGACACCGCGCGACGGTTGCGGGACGCCGTTGACTCGACGTCGTCGTCGCCGGCCGCTTTCCACGTCAACGTCGCCGTCGCCTACGGGGGCCGGCAGGAGATCGTCGATGCCGTGCGCACCTTGCTGGGCAAGGAACTGGCCGAGGGCGCCACGGCCGAGCAGTTGGTCGAGGCCGTCACCAGCGAGGGCATCTCGGAGAACCTCTACACCTCCGGCCAGCCTGACCCGGACCTGGTGATCCGGACCTCGGGGGAGCAGCGCCTGTCGGGTTTCCTGCTCTGGCAGAGCGCCTACTCGGAGATGTGGTTCACCGAGGCGCACTGGCCGGCGTTTCGGCGGGTGGACTTCCTGCGGGCGCTGCGCGACTACACCCGTCGCCATCGCCGCTACGGCGTTTGACCCCGGCGCCGGGCGCTACAGCTTGCGCAGCCGCAGCCGGTTGATCGAGTGGTCGGCGTCCTTGCGCAGCACCAGCGTCGCCCGGGGGCGGGTGGGCAGGATGTTCTCGATCAGGTTGGGCAGGTTGATCGAATGCCAGATCTCCCGGGCCGCCCTCTCCGCCCGGGCATCGGTCAGTCCGGAGTAGTGGTGAAAGTGCGACGCCGGGTCGGCGAAGGCCCCGGCGCGCAGCGCCAGGAACCGGTCGACGTACCACCGCTCGATGTCCTCGATGCGGGCGTCGACGTAGACCGAGAAGTCGAACAGGTCGGAGACCATCAGCCGCGGCCCGGTCTGCAGCACGTTGAGGCCCTCGAGGATCAGGATGTCCGGGTGGGTGGTGACGTGCTTCTCGCCGGGAATGATGTCGTAGATCAGGTGGGAGTAGACCGGCGCGCAGACGTGATCGGATCCGGACTTCACCGCCGTGACGAACCGCATCAACGCGCGCCTGTCGTAGCTCTCCGGAAATCCCTTGCGGTGCATCAGGTCGCGCCTGTCGAGCTCCGCGTTCGGGTAGAGAAAGCCGTCGGTGGTCACCAGGTCGACACGGGGATGGTCGTCCCAGCGCGACAACAGCGCCTGCAGCACGCGCGCGGTCGTCGACTTGCCGACCGCCACGCTGCCGGCGACCCCGATGATGAACGGCACCGGTCGGTCCGGGTTCTGGCGCGGTTCGCCGAGGAACTCCGCGGTGGCGGCGAACAGGCCCTGGCGGGCGGCGACCTGAAGGTTGATCAACCGCGCCAGCGGAAGGTAGACCTCCTCGACCTCCAGCAGGTCGATCTGCTCACCCAGGCCGCGCAGGCCGACGAGTTCCTCCTCGGTGAGTTTCAGCGGAGTCGACATCCGCAGGTCGCGCCAGCCACCGCGGTCGAACTCCACGTACGGGCTCGTCTCGTTCAGCCGCGCCATGGCCACAAGTCTTGCAGCTAGCGTTGACCGGGTGACGGCCGACCGATTGATTCGCGAATACCTGATGCTCGGTCTCCGGTTCGACCGGATCGAGGAGGGCTACGTCGACTCGTTCACCGGGGATCCGGCGTTGCGCCGCGCGGTGGCCGACGAGCCCGCCCCCGATCCGGCCCGGCTGGCAGCCGAGGCCGACCGGCTGCTCGGTGAGCTGCCGGCCGGCCTGCCCGCTCAGCGGGCCGAGTTCATCGGGGCCCACCTGCGCGCGCTGCGCTGCGCGGCGCGCAAGTTCGCCGGAGCCGACGTGGGTTTCATCGAGGAGGTCGCCGCCTACTTCGACGTAGAGATCGGCCGGGGCGATCCGGAGCGATACCGGCTGGCCCACGCCCGCATGGACGAGGCGCTCGGCGGGGACGGACCGCTGGCCCGCCGGATCGAGGCCCATCGTCGTGCCGAGGAGATACCGCCGGATCGGTTGGCGGACTGCATCCACGCGTTCTCCAGCGCCCTGCGCGACATCGTGCGCGCCACCTATCCGCTGCCGGAGGACGAGACCGTCGTCTACGAGGTGGTCACCGACAAGCCGTGGTCGGGCTTCAACTACTACGAAGGCGGCTACCGCTCGCGGGTGGCGGTCAACGCCGACCTCCGCCAGCAGATGGCCAACCTGCCGCGGCTGGTCGCCCACGAGTCCTATCCCGGCCATCACACCGAGCACTGCCGCAAGGAGGCCGGTCTCGTCGATGCACTCGGACAGGCCGAACAGACGATATTTCTGGTCAACACCCCCCAATGCCTGATGGCCGAGGGGCTGGCCGACCTGGCTCTGCACGCGGCGGTGGGTCCGGGCTGGGGCCCCTGGGCGGCTGAGATCTACGCCGATCTGGGCCTGCGTTTCGACGGAGAGCGCGCCGAGGCGCTGGCCGAGGCGGCCGCCGGGCTGGCCGGGGTACGCCAGGACGCCGCGCTGATGCTGCACGACGAGCACCGCGACGCCGATGAAGTGGCGGCCTATCTGCGGCAGTGGTTGCTGGTCGACGACACCAGGGCCCGGCAGATGCTGCGGTTCCTGTCCTCGCCGCTGTGGCGGGCCTACACCAGCACCTATGTCGAGGGCTACCGCCTGCTGCGGGCCTGGCTGGACGACCGGCCCGCCGGTGTGGGGCTGACCGAGCGGTTCGGCCGGCTGCTCGACGAACCGCTGATCCCGTCCGCGCTGCGCTGAGCCCCGCGGCGGTGCGGTGTCATCCGCGAAACACCGCGGCGGCCGGATAGCAGCGCACACCCGAGGAGCCGGGAGCGCCCGGCGAGGCCGCCGACTAGGCTTTGCCCCATGACCACTGACTCCACCCTGTCCGCCGCCGCCCCTGGCGCCGACTACGCGGAGACCGCCAGTGCGGCCTACCGGGCCGCGCTGAGCGTCATCGAGACCGTCGAGCCGCGGATCGCCGCGGCGACGACGAGGGAGCTTGCCGACCAGCGGGCCTCGCTGAAGCTGATCGCCAGCGAGAACTACGCGTCCCCGGCCGTCCTGCTGACGATGGGCACCTGGCTGTCGGACAAGTACGCCGAGGGCACCGTGGGCCACCGCTTCTACGCCGGCTGCCAGAACGTCGACGACATCGAGTCCATCGCGGCCGAACACGCCCGCGAGCTGTTCGGCGCCCCGTACGCCTACGTGCAGCCGCACTCCGGGATCGACGCCAACCTGGTGGCGTTCTGGGCGATCCTGGCCACCCGCGTCGAGGCCCCCGCCCTCGGCGAGGCCGGCGTCCGCAACGTCAACGACCTTTCCGAGGCCGAGTGGGAGCGGCTGCGCGCCAAGCTCGGCAGCCAGCGGCTGATGGGGATGTCGCTGGACGCCGGCGGTCACCTGACCCACGGATTCCGGCCCAACATCTCCGGAAAGATGTTCCACCAGCGCAGCTACGGCACCGATCCGCAGACCGGCCTGCTGGACTACGACGCCGTCGCCGCGGCCGCGCGGGAGTTCAAACCGCTGATCCTGGTCGCCGGCTACTCGGCCTATCCCCGCCGGGTGAACTTCGCCCGGATGCGCGAGATCGCCGACGAGGTCGGCGCCACCTTCATGGTCGACATGGCCCATTTCTCCGGCCTGGTCGCCGGCAAGGTCCTCACCGGCGACGAGGATCCGGTGCCGCACGCCCACGTCGTCACCACCACCACGCACAAGTCGCTGCGCGGTCCCCGTGGCGGGCTGGTGCTGGCCACCGCCGAGTACTCCGACGCCGTGGACAAGGGCTGCCCGATGGTGCTCGGCGGGCCACTGGCGCATGTGATGGCCGCCAAGGCGGTCGCCTTCGCCGAGGCCCGCCAGCCGTCGTTCCGGGCCTATGCCCAGCGGGTGGCCGACAACGCCCAGGCCTTCGCTGAGGGGCTGATGCGGCGCGGCGCCCGTCTGGTCACCGGCGGCACCGACAACCACATCGTCCTGCTCGACGTCCAGTCCTTCGGCCTGACCGGCCGCCAGGCCGAATCGGCGCTGCTGGACTCCGGGATCGTGACCAACCGCAACTCCATCCCCGCCGACCCCAACGGCGCCTGGTACACCAGCGGTATCCGGTTCGGGACCCCGGCGCTGACGACACGGGGGTTCGGCTCCGCGGAGTTCGATCGGGTCGCCGAACTCGTGGTCGAGGTGCTGTCCAACACCTCCCCGGAGGGCACCTCCAAAGCCAGGTACCGGCTCGCCGACAACACCGCGGACTGGGCGCGGGCGGCCGCCGCCGAGATGCTCGACGCCAACCCGCTCTATCCCGGACTGACCCTCTAGGCCCGCCCCGCCCACGGGCGTGGGAGATTTCGGGACACCCGTTAACCTCGGTTACAGTTACCGCATGGCACAGAAACCTGCTGCGAACGCGCTGACCCTTGAGCTCGAACCCGTCGTCGCCGACAATCTGGCCCGCTTCCTGCAGACCGCCGACGAGTGGTACGCCCATGACTTCGTGCCCTTCGACCAGGGCGAGAACTTCGCGTTCCTCGGTGGCCGGGACTGGGAGCCCTCGCAGGCCAGCCTGCCCAAGGACGTCGTCGACGCCCTCGAGGTGCTGCTGATCACCAAGGACAACCTCGCCGGATACCACCGCGAGCTCGTCGAGCACTTCATCCTCGAGGACAAGTGGGGCCGCTGGCTGGGGCGGTGGACCGCCGAGGAGAATCTGCATGCCATCGCGCTGCGCGAGTATCTGATCGTCACCCGGAACTTCGACCCGGCCGCCGACGAGCGGGTCCGGGTCGCCCACGTGATGCGCGGCTACCGCGGCGACAGCTACACCCAGATCGAGACCCTGGTTTTCATGGCCCTCTACGAGCGGGCTCACGCGGTCTACCTGCGCAACCTCGAGGCCAGGATCGACGAACCGGTGCTCAAGGGCCTCGTCGGAAGGATCGCCGCCGACGAGGAACGCCACGAGGAGTTCTTCGCCAACCTGGTGGCGCACTGTCTGGAGCATCACCGGGATCAGACGCTCTCCGCGATCGCGCGCCGCGCGCCGGGGCTGGAGGCGGTCGGTGGGGACATCCTGGAGTACCGCGACTCCAAGCTGCGCACCGTCGCCGAGGCCGGGATCTTCGACCAGGCCGCCGCCGACCGGGTGGTCTCCGACCGGATCTCCGCCTGGGGTCTGGCCGAGGAGCCGATCCTGAAGAAATTCGTTCTCGCGTAACCTGCCGGCGGCGCGCCGCACCGGCAAGCCACCGTCGACGGGAGTAGCGTCGGTGGGCGATGGCCAGTGAGCACGAGGGAGCGCCCGTGACCGATCCGCACTCGCCCACACGGACGTATGTGCTCGACACCTCGGTGCTGTTGTCGGACCCGTGGGCGTGCACGCGGTTCGCCGAGCATGAAGTGGTCATCCCACTGGTGGTCATCAGCGAGCTGGAGGCCAAGCGCCACCATCACGAGTTGGGGTGGTTCGCCCGGCAGGCGCTGCGGCTGTTCGACGACCTGCGTCTGGAGCACGGCCGGCTCGATCAGCCCATTCCGGTCGGCACCCAGGGCGGGACCCTGCACGTCGAACTCAACCACAGCGACCCGACGGTTCTGCCTGCCGGCTTCCGCACCGACACCAACGACGCCCGCATCCTGACCTGCGCGGCCAACCTCGCCGCCGAGGGCAAGCGGGTGACGCTGGTCAGCAAGGACATTCCACTGCGGGTCAAGGCCGGTGCGGTGGGTCTGCCCGCCGACGAGTACCACGCCCAGGACGTCATAACCTCCGGCTGGACCGGGATGACCGAACTGGAAGTCACCGCCGCCGACGTCGACACCATCTTCGCTGAGGGCGAGGTCGACCTTGCCGAGGCCCGGGACCTGCCCTGCCACACCGGGATCCGGCTGCTCGGCGGCACCTCTCACGCTCTGGGGCGGGTCAACAACGACAAGCGGGTCCAGCTGGTGCGCGGCGACCGGGAGGTGTTCGGCCTGCGCGGGCGCTCGGCTGAGCAGCGCGTCGCTCTGGATCTCCTGCTCGACGAGTCGGTCGGGATCGTTTCTCTCGGCGGGAAGGCCGGCACCGGCAAGTCCGCGCTGGCGCTGTGCGCGGGCCTGGAGGCGGTTCTGGAACGTCGCAGTCAGCGCAAGGTGGTGGTCTTCCGGCCGCTCTACGCCGTCGGCGGGCAGGAACTGGGATATCTGCCCGGCAGCGAGAGCGACAAGATGGGTCCCTGGGCGCAGGCGGTCTTCGACACCCTGGAAGGCCTGGCCAGCCCGGCGGTGCTCGAAGAGGTGCTGTCGCGGGGAATGCTGGAGGTGCTGCCGCTGACCCACATCCGCGGCCGGTCGCTGCACGACTCGTTCGTGATCGTCGACGAGGCGCAGTCGCTGGAGCGCAACGTCCTGCTGACCGTGCTGTCCCGGCTGGGCGCGGGTTCGCGGGTGGTGCTCACCCACGACGTTGCCCAGCGTGACAACCTCCGCGTCGGCCGGCACGACGGGGTCGCCGCCGTCATCGAGAAACTCAAGGGCCATCCGCTGTTCGCCCACATCACCCTGACGCGCAGCGAACGCTCCCAGATCGCCGCACTGGTCACCGAGATGCTCGAGGAGATCAGCCCGGGCGCACTGCCCTGACCCCGGCGGTCGGAGGCTAAACTCAGCCGATGCCCGCCGCCGCGATCCCCGACGGCAGTTGATGCACACCACCACCTCGCTGGCCCTCGCCGTTCTGGTCTTGGGCTACGCGCTGATCTCCCAGCGGGTCGAGCGCAACTACCTGGCCCCGGCCCTGGTATTCCTCGCGCTGGGGATTGCGCTGGGCCCCTTCGGTTTCCACCTGCTCGACGCCGGCCCGCGCACCGAGGGCTACACCGTACTGGCGCAGCTGGCGCTGACGATGATCCTGTTCGTGCAGGCCGCCAAGATCCGCCCCGACCGGATCCGCGAGGATCGGGTGGTCAGCCTGCGGCTGCTGGTCATCGGGTTCCCGCTGACCCTGCTGCTCGGTGCGCTCACCGCGGTGGTGGTCCTGCCGGTGCTGCCCTGGTGGGAAGCGGTCTGCCTGGCCGCGATCGTGGCGCCCACCGAGGTGGCCCTGATCAACGCGCTGCTGGAGGACCGCCGGATCCCGGAGTCGCTGCGTCACGCGATGTCGGTGGAGACCGGCCTCTACGACGGCCTGGCCCTGGCGGCGCTGCTGCTCGCCCTGGCATTCGCCTCTCAGCGCACCGATCCCAGCGCGGGCCACTGGGTCTGGTTCATCCTCAGCACCGAGGTCCTCTCGCTGCTGATCGGGGTGGCGGTCGGCGGCATCGGCGGACTGCTGGTGAAGTGGTCGCGCGGACGCTCCTGGATGAGCGACACATGGGCGCAGTTGGCGATGATGGCCCTGGCGTTCATCTGCTTCCAACTCGGTGAGTGGACCCACGCCAGTGGTTTCGTGGCCGCCTTCACCGGCGGCCTGGCCTTCTCCTTCGCTTCCCGGAGGACCGCGGGCGAGGAACTGCCCACCCAGGTTCCCGACGCCGCGGCTCAGTTGCTCGAACTGGCGGTCTTCGCGATGTTCGGCGCTTTCGCGGTGGTGGACGGATGGCGCAACGCCGACTGGCGGATGGTGTTGTTCGCGGTCCTGGCGTTGTTCGTGGTGCGCGTTGCCGCGGTCATGCTGGCGTTGGCGGGCACTGGGCTGTCGACACCTGAGCGGCTGTTCGTCGGCTGGTTCGGTCCGCGCGGGATCGGCACCGTGGTGCTGGGCCTGCTGGTGATCGACCGCGGCCAGATCCAGAACGCCGACCTGATCGTGGTCGTAGTGGTGGTGACGGTGACGTTGAGCCTGGTGCTGCACAGCCTGACCGCGCGGCCGGGCATAGGGTGGCTGGCGGCCAGCGCCACCAGACGCGCCTGAGCGCGCCCCGCTCCGCTACCGGCGGCCCTCCTCGTCCACTTTCGCCATCGCCAGCACATCCAGGCGCCGGTCCAGCTCCTCCTCGGACAGCTTGTCCCCGATCAGCCCCCGGTCGATCACCGTCTGGCGGATCGTCTTGTGCTCCTTGAGCGCCTGCTTGGCCACCGCGGCGGCTTCCTCGTAACCGATGGCGGAGTTCAGCGGGGTGACGATCGACGGCGAGGACTCCGCCAGCCGGCGCAACCGGTCCTCGTCGGCCACGAGGCCGTCGATGCAGCGCTGGGCGAACAGCTTCGAGACATTCGCCAGCAGGGTGAAGGATTCCAGGAGGTTGCGCGCCATCATCGGGATGTAGACGTTGAGCTCGAAGGCGCCTGACAGGCCGCCGACGGTGATCGCCGCGTCGTTGCCGATCACCTGCGCGGCCACCTGCGTTACGGCTTCGGGGATCACCGGGTTGACCTTCCCCGGCATGATCGAGGACCCGGGCTGCAGATCCGGCAGGTGCAACTCGGCCAGGCCGGTCAGCGGACCCGAACCCATCCATCGGATGTCGTTGGCGATCTTGGTGAGCGAGACCGCGATGGTCTTCAGCGCGCCGGAAGCCTCGACCAGCCCGTCCCGGGCGGCTTGAGCCTCGAAAGAGTCGGTAGCGGTGCGCAATTCGGCCAAACCGGTCTGGGCGACCAGGACTTCGACCACCTTGGCGCCGAAGCCGTCCGGCGCGTTGAGGCCGGTGCCGACCGCGGTTCCGCCGATGGCCAGTTCGCCCAGGCGGGGCAGACAGGCGCGTACCCGCTCGATGCCGGCCGCCACCTGTCGGGCGTAGCCGCCGAACTCCTGGCCCAGGGTGACCGGAACGGCGTCCATCAGGTGGGTGCGCCCGGACTTGACCACCGTCCGCCACTGGCGGGCCTTGGTCTCCAGTGACTCGTGCAGGATTTCCAGGGCCGGGATCAGCTGGCGCACAGCGGCTTCGGTCGCTGCGATATGCGTCGCGGTCGGGAAGGTGTCATTCGACGACTGAGACATGTTGACATCGTCGTTGGGATGCACGGCCACCCCGTTGTGCGCGCAGATCGAGGCGATCACCTCGTTGGCGTTCATGTTGGAACTGGTGCCCGAACCGGTCTGGAACACGTCGATGGGGAACTGGTCGTCATGCAGCCCGTCGGCGATCTCCCCGGCCGCGGCGATGATCGCGTCGGCCTTGTCGGCGGGCAGCTTGCCCAGGTCGGAGTTGACCTGCGCACAAGCCGCCTTCAGCAGGCCCAGGGCCCGGATCTGGGTGCGTTCGAGTCCGCGGCCCGAGATCGGGAAGTTCTCCACCGCGCGCTGCGTCTGTGCGCGCCACAGGGCGGTGGCCGGAACCCGGACCTCCCCCATCGTGTCGTGCTCGATCCGGTACTCGCCGTCGCCGGTGGTGGTCATCTGGTGCCTTTCTTAGGGGAGGGGATAGGCGGCGGCGGCGTCCCCGGTGAAGTCGACCGCCGAGTACTCGCTGAGCTTGGACAACCGGTGGTAGGCCTCCACCATGCGCACCGTTCCGGACTTCGACCGCATCACTATGGACTGGGTGGTGCACCCGCCGCCGTAGAAGCGGACACCTTTGAGCAGGTCACCGTCGGTGACCCCGGTGGCGCAGAAGAACACGTTCTCCCCGGAGACCAAGTCCTCGGTGCGCAGAACCCGGGCGAGGTCGTGACCGCGGTCGATGGCCTTCTGCCGTTCGGCGTCGTCGGTGGGTGCCAACTGCGCCTGGATCGCCCCGCCCATGCAGCGGATCGCGGCCGCGGCGATGATGCCCTCGGGAGTCCCGCCGATCCCGGCGAGCATGTCGGTTCCCGAGCCCGGACGGCAGGCCGAGATCGCACCGGCGACGTCCCCGTCGGAGATCAGCCGGATCCGGGCGCCGGCGGCGCGCACGTCGGCGATGAGCTGGCTGTGCCGCGGACGGTCGAGTATGCACACCGTCAGATCGGCGACCGAGGACTGTTTGGCCTTGGCCACCCGCCGCACGTTCTCGCCGATCGGCGCGGTGATGTCGATGGCGTCGACGGCGTCGGGGCCGACGGCCACCTTGTTCATGTAGAACACCGCCGACGGATCGAACATCGCATGACGCTCGGCCACGGCGAGCACCGAGATCGCGTTGGGCATGCCCTTGCTCATCAGCGTGGTCCCGTCGACCGGGTCCACCGCGAAGTCGCAGTCGGGGCCGTCGCCGTCGCCGACCTCCTCGCCGTTGTAGAGCATCGGCGCGTTGTCCTTCTCGCCCTCGCCGATGACCACGACCCCGCGCATCGACACCGAGTTGACCAGCTGGCGCATCGCGTCCACGGCTGCGCCGTCGCCGCCCTCCTTGTCTCCGCGGCCCACCCAGCGTCCGGCGGCCATCGCCCCCGCTTCGGTGACTCGCACCAACTCCATGGCGAGGTTGCGGTCGGGTGCCTCGCGGCGGCTCTCGGGCATGGCGTGATTGTTCCAGAACCGGCTCGCCGGGCCAGACCTGGGATACTGGTGGCCGTGAGCACACCCACCGGACCCGAGGAACCAGGCCCCGCGGCGCCTGAGCCCAAGCCGAGGCTGCTGCAGGACGGCCGGGACATGTTCTGGTCGCTGGCCCCTCTGGTGGTGGCGTGTCTGGTGCTGGCCGGACTGGTCGGGATGTGCTCGTTCCGGCCCGCCGGAACCGCTGAGGACGTCGTTCCCGAGTACGACGCCGCTGCGGCGTTGCAGGCCGACGCCGCAGCGCTGAGCTTCCCGGTCCGTCTGCCCAGGCTGCCGGAGGGGTGGCAGGCCAACTCCGGGGCGCGTGGCGGCATCGAAGCCGGCCGCACCGACCCGGCGACCGGGCAGCGGTCGCGGGCGGTGACCACGCGGGTGGGCTACATCGCCCCGTCGAAGATGTACGTCAGCCTCACCCAGAGCGATGCCGACGAGACCGCGCTGGTGCAGTCCATCCACCGTTCGGTGTATCCCACCGGGGTGGAGGACGTCGACGGTGTCAAGTGGGTGGTCTACCAGGGCGGGGAGGACACCGAGCCGGTGTGGACGACCCGGCTGGAAAGCCAGGCCGGCCCGGCCCAGCTGGCCATCACCGGAGCGGGCAGCAGCGTGGACTTCCGCACGCTGGCGGCGGCAACCCAAACCCAGCCGCCGCTGGAGCGCGGTTAGATGGACACGTGACCGCACCCAAAAGCGCACCCGAGGCCGACCTGACCGGCTGGGTCTGTGAACCGTTCACCGCCGCCGGCTTCACCCACGACGTGTACCGGAAGGGTTCCGGGCCGGGAGTGGTGCTGATCCCGGAGATGCCCGGCGTGCATCCGGGCGTCCTCGCGCTGGGAAACCATCTGGTGGACAACGGCTTCACCGTGGCGATTCCCTCGCTGTACGGCACGCCGGGTGCGCCCGCGATCAGTCCGGGCATGGTTCCGGTGCTGCTGCGCGGCTGCGTGGCCAAGGAGTTCGCGGCGCTGGCCACCAACCGGGAGCGCCCGGTGGCGAGCTACCTGCGTGCGCTGGCCCGTGACCTGAACGCCTCGACACCCGGCAAAGGTGTCGGCGTCATCGGTCAGTGCTTCTCCGGCGGGTTCGCCCTGGCCGCCGCGGTCGACGACAGTGTGCTGGCCCCGGTGCTCAGCCAGCCTTCGGTTCCGCTGTCGCTGACCCCCCGGCACAAGCGGGACCCCGGCCTCTCCGAGCGCGAGTTGGCCGTCGTCGAGCGGCGCGCCGCCGAGGAGGGGCTGTGCGCGCTCGGCTTGCGCTTCAGCGCCGACCCGCTGGCCCCGGCGGAGCGGTTCAGGACTCTCAAGGACCGGCTCGGCGACGCTTTCGAGGTCATCGAAATCGACTCCGGCCCGGGAAATCCCGACGGATTCGGCCGGACGGCCCATTCGGTGCTGACCCAGGAGGTGCGCGAGGTCGACGGTCAGCCCGCCTATGAGGCGCGCAAGCGGGTGGTCGAGTTCCTCAGGGAGCGTTTGACCTAGTTTGGGTTGTCGTCGGCGCTGACGCCGGCGCTGTCGTCGGCTGCGAAGCCGGCTCCGTAGTAGTCGATGCAGTCGTCGACGTCGTCGGCGCCGCCGCCTTCGGTGGGCGGGATTTCTTCCGGCGCAGTAGTTTACGCTTCGGTTGCGCCGCCTCCTGGCTCTCCATCTCGACGCCTTTGTAGACGGCCAGATACACCGCGATGGTGGTGACGATCAGGATCATCAGCACAGGGCCCAGGATGATGCCGAAGAACCCGAACATGGTGATGCCGGAGAACACCGCAAGCAGCATCAGGGCGGGATCCAGCCTGGCCTCCCTGGGCACCAGGATCGGCCGGAGGAAGTTGTCGACATTGGTGATGACGATGATGTGGAACAGCACGATGAACAGTCCACCGGGAACGTGTCCGAAGAACATCATCCCGATGCCGAACGGGATGGTCACGATGCCGCTGCCCAACGGGATCACCGACAGGGCGGTCAGGAAGATGACGAAGATGAAGAAGCCCTCGTGGAATCCGGCGATGTAGATCGAGATCGCCCCCAGCACTCCCTGGATCAGCGCGATGATGAACTGGCCCTTCACCGTTCCCTTGACCATCGCCCCCATTTTGGTGAAGTAGAGGTCGCTGACCTCGTCGCCGAGCGGATTCAGGCGGCGGATCAGGGTGAGCACCGCCTGTTGGTTGCTGAGCAGGGAGATGAGCACGTAGAGGAAGATGATGACCGAGGTGATGAAGCCGACGGCGCCGCCGGCGGCGTCACTGAGGGTGCGCAGCAGCCACTCGCCGATGGTCTGGGCCATCCTGCCGAGCTGCTGGCCCAGCGAGTCCGCCGACACCTTGGGGGTCTGGAACGGCAGTTTGGCCAGCAGGTCGTTGATCATGGCGACGACGCGCTGACCGAGAGCGTTGAGGTCGGCGGTCCTGGCCCACGCGGTCACCCCGGTCAGCATCTGGGAGATCTGGAAGGTGGCCAGGGTGATGAGCAGGGTGATCGGGATGACGACGGTGCCCAGCGCGGCGAGCACGGTCAGGGTGGTCGCCACACCGGCGTTGGCTCTGGCCCGCAACCGGTTGTAGAGCGGAGTGAACAGGTAGGCCACGATGGCCGCGATCACGATGAGCATGAAATAGCGGCGCAGGAAATAAGCGCCGAACAGCAGCGCGATGATGGTGATGACCGCCAGCGCGCGCTTCTGGGTGAGCGTGAACTCGGTTTTCATGCCTGCATCACTCCGGCTCCATCATTTTGCTCAAGTGTGCGTGGATGTCCGGGTAGCGCTTGAGGTGGGCGCCGCCGTTGAGGTCGAGGATCTCGCCGGTCAGCCAGGAGGCCTGGGGCGAGCACAGGAACGCCACCGCGGCCGCGACGTCCTCGGGTGTCCCGGGCCGGCCCAGGACGGTGTTGTCGACGTAGTCGTCGACGACACCGGGGATCGCCGCCGCCGCCTCGGTCAGCGGGGTGTGGACGAATCCCGGCGCCACCGCGTTGACCCGGATCCCGCGCGGGCCCAGCTCCAGGGCGGCCACCTGGGTCAGCATCGACAAGCCGGCCTTGGCCGCACAGTAGGCGCTCATCCCGATCGCGGGCTGGCGGGCGTTCAGCGACGTCAGCGACACCAGCGCGCCGCCGTCGCCGAGATGGCGGCCGGCATGTTTGATCACCAGGAACCCCCCGGTGAGGCAGACGTCGACCACCGACCGGAACTGCTCTGCCGCCATGTCGGTGATCAGTCCGAAACCGCTGAAACCCGCGCAGTTGACCACGACGTCCAGGCCGCCCTCCCGGGCCGCCACCTGGTCGAACAGCCGCGCCACACTGTCCTCGTCGGTGACCTCGACCGCGGCCCAGGTGTGGGCCCCGCCGAGAGCCGCGGCGCGCTGCTGGGCCAGTTCGGCGTTGCGGTCGGCGACGGTGACCCGGCAGCTCTCACCGGCCAGCGCCTGCGCGGTGGACCAGCCGATGCCGGACGCGCCGCCGACGACCACCGCGATTCGCTGGGTGTTCACCTCATGCTCCTGTCTGCCTCGGGCGCCCCCCATTTGCGGCGCACCGCCTCCCAGGGGTCGGCATACCGACCGGGCTGACGGTAGTAGGCCGACCGGCCGCGAAGGAACCGGCGCGCCAACGGCGCCATCGCACGCAGGGGATAGCGCCGCCACCCGGTCCGCCGCGCGGTCTCGGCCAGCATCTGCGGCCAGGAGTGGTGCTGATGGCCGAGCGCCTCCTGGGCGGGCGCGGTGTCCATCCAGTCGGTGGCGAACCAGGCCGCGTCGTCGTCGGGATCGCCCGTGCGGCCGGCCGGGATGGCGCCGGCCAGGCCGATGGCCGCCGCGGTGGCCGCGGCGATCTCGCCCTGGACCAGCCGGTGGGTGTCGTCGCCGCCGACCAGGAGGGTCCGGCCGGTCACGGCGGCGGTGGTCGCCGCGGCGCAGGCATGGGCGACGTCGCGCACGTCGACGGTCTGCAGGCGGCCGTCGACCGGCAGCAGGCTTTCGAAGTAGAGCATGTCGGCACCGGCGGCCGGGTTGTTGGCGGTTCGGCCCAGATCGACGGTCAGGACCCCGCCCAGGCGCAGGATCACCCAGTCCAGGGCCGACTCCCGGACGATCCGCTCGGCCTCCGCTTTGTGGCCGCCGTAGAGGTCGTAGGGGCGGACCGGGGTGTCGGCGGTCAGAAGGCCGCCGGTGGTGTGCGGGTTGCGCGGGCCGTACACGGCGATGCTGGAGGCCTGCACGAATCGCGGTGCGCACGGCTGCCTGGCGGCGGCGTCGACCAGGTGGGCGGTCGCGTCGACGTTGACCCTGCGAGCCAGCGCGGGATTTCGGTAGCACAGCGGCGGGATGACCGCGGCAAGGTGGATGATCGCCGCCGGCCGGGTCGCGGTGAGCAGTTCGGTGACCTGGTCGGGGTCGGTGAGATCAGCCCAGCTGACCCGCACTCCGGCGGGCAGTGCGCCCGCGGCCCGACGGTTGGGCGCAGTGGCCAGATCGGTGGCGATCACCCGCCGCCCGTGCCCGGCCAGGTGTGCGACGGTGGAACGACCGACCAGCCCGAAGGCGCCGGTCACCAGAACGGCGTCATCGGCCATCGGGCACCCTTTCCTCCGGACCCATCATGGTGCCTGCCCGCCACCGCGTCCACGTCGCCGCACCCGGGCCGGTCAGCCGCGCACCGCCTTGGCCACCGCCACGCAGGTTGTCAGCCAGTTCCGGTCGGTCTCCGGGCCGAGCATCGCCGCGTTGTGCACCATTCGGACCAGAACCCATGCCCGGGCCCGGTCTTCGTCCAGTCCGGCGGTCTCCACCAGTGCCCGCAGCCGTCGGTGCACCCCGGCGCGGACGTCGCCGGCGATCTCGGACCAGCGGTTCCACAGCATCGGCGCGATCTCGTAGTGCGGATCGCCGTTGAGCGGCTTGGGATCGATCACCAGCCACGGCTCCCGCCGAGACGCCAGCACGTTGGCGTAGTGCAGGTCCCCGTGCAGCATGCGGGCCTCGTCATCACCCTCGGCGGCCAGATCGGCCCCGAGGCCGATGGCCTGCTCGACCAGCCGGCGTGGAATCGGGGTGCTGCGGGCAAGCCGCGCCAGTTCGTCGGTGCGGCGGCTCAGCAGCCCCGCCAGCGAGCGCAGCGGCGCCACCGGGGGTGTGTGCAGACGGGGATAGAGACCAGCGACGATCCGGCAGGCCTCGACGTCGGGGACGTTCGTCAGGTCGGTGCGCTCGAGGCGTTCGAGAAGCAGTGCCCGCAGGTGCGGGTCGGCCGAGAGCAGCCGGGCCGCGCCGTTGCCGCCCCAGTGCCGCAGCGCGAGGTGCTCGTGCAGGGACTCCTCGTCGGGGAAGCCGATCTTGAGCAGTGCGGGGGCACCGGTGGCGGTGCGCACCGGCAACGCCAGCGAGCAGTGGCCGTGGGCCGCGCCGCCGTCGGGCTGCAGCCGCCACCGTCCGATGAGTTCGGTCAGGGTAGAGGGCAGCCGCTCCACCCACGCGGCCCAGGCCGCGCCGCGTCCGCTCATGGCGGTGACCGCGGACGGAATCGCCGGGCTCCCGCCGGGCGGCGGTGTCAGCTGTCGTCGCCCTGGTCGGCGGACAGCGCCCGCTCGATGCGGGCCTGCGCGCCGGCGAGGTGCTCATCGCAGCGCTTCGCCAGTTCCTCCCCGCGCTCCCAGAGCCTCAGCGACGCGTCGAGGTCAAGGCCGCCCTGTTCCAGAAGTCGGACCACCTCGATCAGTTCGTCGCGGCACTGCTCGTAGCCCAGTTCTCCTACCGGGATGGACTCGTTCGTGGACTCCTGCCCGCTCAACGGTTCCCGTCCTCCCCCCCGGTGCTGACCGCACCGATCGCGCCATCGGAAAGCCTGATCCGCAGCCGGGCGCCGTCGGGCGCGTCGGCGACCGAACGTAACACCGCGCCATCGGTGCGCTGCACCACCGCGTACCCACGCGCCAGTGTGGCCGCCGGGCCCAGCGTGGCCAGCCGGGCGCGCAGGTGCCCGATCCGGTCGGACTCGGCGGCCACCCGGCGGTTGATGTCGCGCCGGGCCGATGTCCGGGCGCGCAGCACCTCGGCGGCACGGTCGTCGACCATGCGCATCGGCTCGGCCAGCGCCGGCCGGCTGCGAACCTGGGCCAGGGTGCGCTGTTCGCGGGTCACCCAGTCGCGCAGCGCGCGGGCGCTGCGCTGCCGCAACTCGGCCAGCCGGGCGCGTTCGGCGGCGGCGTCGGGAACGATCCGTTTCGCCGCATCGGTGGGTGTCGCGGCGCGCAGGTCGGCGACCAGGTCGCACAGCGGGTTGTCCGGCTCGTGGCCCACCGCGCTGACCACCGGTGTCCGACAGGCCGAGATCGCCCGGCACAGCGTCTCGTCGGAGAACGGCAGCAGGTCCTCCACGCTGCCCCCGCCGCGGGCGATCACGATGACGTCGACGTCGGGGTGACCGTCGAGGTCCTCCAGTGCGGCCACGATCTGCGCCACCGCGCCGGTGCCCTGCACGGCGGTGTTGCGGATCGCGAAACGCACCGCCGGCCAGCGCGCCCTGGCCACGGTGGTCACGTCGTGCTCCGCCGCCCCGGCCCGCCCGGTGATCAGCCCGACCATGCCCGGCAGGAACGGCAGTGGCCTCTTCAGTTGCGCCTCGAAGAGGCCCTCGGCCTCGAGCAGCCGCCGCAGCCTTTCGATTCGAGCCAGCAGCTCGCCAAGGCCCACGGCGCGAATAGCGCTGAGCCGCAACGAGAACGAGCCGCGCCGGGTGTTGAACTGCGGCCGGCCGCACACCACCACCTGAGTGCCCTCGGTGAGTTTGACCGGCGCCGACCGCACCAGGTCGCCGGGGGCGGTGACGCTGACCGACATGTCCGCCGACGGGTCGCGCAGCACCATGAAAGCCGTCGAATTTCGGATCCTGATCTCGGTGAGCTGCCCTTCCACCCAGACGGTGCCCAACCTGTCGATCCACCGAGCCACCCGGACGGCGACCGCACGTACGGGGAAGGGGTTGTCCGCCGAACCGTCCGGGCCGTCCCCCGCCGTGCCGGTCACTTCGCGGTCGCGCGGGTGATCCTGTTGGCCAGCAGCGTCTGGAACGGGGCCCGGCCCTTGCCGGCGTCCTCGTAGGCCAGCAGCGCGCGAAGGTCGGCGACGGACAGCGACGTCATCCTGGCCCTCAGCTGCGCCAGGGTCAGCGAGTCGTAGTCGAGCTCGGCGGCGATCGGGGGCGCGTCGGTCCGCTGGGCCCTGGCTTCTGGGGCTTCCGAGGTCTTCGCGGTCGGCTTGCGGGTCCGGCGCGGCTTGGGCGCCGGGTCTTTCGGCTGCGCCGCGCCGCCCCCGGGTTCCTCGCCGACCGAGTAGAGGGCGAACCTGCCCTCGGTGCGGCGGGTCTGCGGCGGGGCCGGCGTCTCGGGGTCGCCGAGATCCTCGTCGAAGGTCGCCCATTCGGGTTGCTCGTCCTTGGGCGGGAACAGGCTGTCCAGCGTCTCGTCGCCCCTGATCGCCAGATCGGCGAGGTCCTGCTGCACCTTCATCACGATCTGCGCCACGGTGCTGGCGACCGTCATCGGATACATCAGGATGGTCTGGGGCAGCTTGCGGGTTTCCTCGATGGCGGTCACGGCGACGCCGATCAGCAGACGGACCCCGTACGGTGCTGTGGGCATGCGCTTCAGCCTACGGGCGGTGCCGTCGGGAAGGGGGAACGTACCCTGGAAACCATGCCGTCAACTGTCAACATGGGCGTACCCGGCGCCACCACCCCGCCCGCGCACGATGGGGGCAAACGGGTGCTGCTGGCTGAGCCCAGGGGCTACTGCGCCGGGGTCGACCGCGCCGTCGAGACCGTGGAGCGCGCGCTGGAGAAACACGGCGCACCGGTCTACGTGCGCCATGAGATCGTCCACAACAAGCATGTAGTGGAGACGCTGGCCAGGGCCGGCGCGGTGTTCGTCGACGAGACCGACGAGGTGCCCGAGGGCGCCATCGTCGTCTTCTCGGCGCACGGTGTGGCTCCGAGCGTGCATGAGACCGCGGCGGCTCGGGGCCTGCAGGTGATCGACGCCACCTGCCCGCTGGTGACCAAGGTGCACAACGAGGCGAAACGGTTCGCCCGCGAGGGCTACGACATCCTGCTCATCGGCCATGAAGGCCATGAAGAGGTGATCGGCACCGCCGGGGAGGCGCCCGACCACGTTCAACTCGTGGACGGGCCCGAGGCGGTGGACACCGTGACCGTGCGTGATGAGAGCCGCGTGGTCTGGCTGTCGCAGACCACGCTCAGCGTCGACGAGACCATGGAGACCGTGGCCCGGCTGCGGGAGCGCTTCCCGACGCTGCAGGACCCGCCCAGCGACGACATCTGCTACGCCACCCAGAACCGGCAGGGCGCGGTCAAGGCGATGGCCCCGCAGTGCGACCTGGTGGTCGTCGTCGGCTCCCGCAACTCGTCGAACTCGGTGCGGCTGGTGGAGGTGGCCCTGGATGCCGGCGCCGGTGCGGCGCACCTGGTCGACTACGCCGACGACATCGACCCGGGATGGCTGGACGGCGTCAGCACGGTCGGGGTGACCTCCGGGGCCTCCGTTCCGGAGGTCCTGGTGCGCGGTGTCCTGGAACGGCTGGCGGACCTGGGTTTCTCCGCGGTGCAGACGGTGACGACGGCCAACGAGACATTGGTTTTCGCACTGCCGCGCGAGATCCGTCCGGCCCGTTCGACCGGGAACTGAGCTCAGCGGCCGGCGTCGCGCCGAGGCCGGCCGGGCTGACGGCGAGGCTCGGGACGGTCAGCTGGATCGGGCGGCTCACCGCGGTAGCGCACCCGCGAAACCGGATGGTGGCTGCCGTCCCCGCGCGGAGCGGCCATCGGGGGTTCGGGACGGGGTCGATGCCGCGGGGGGTAGGGCGGCTGGTTCCGTGGCGGGTAGGGCGGACGCGGTTCCCGGGCGTAGTCCGGGCGGCGGCCGACGCCCGGTTCGCGGCGCGGCTCGTAGCGGGGCTCGCGCGGCGGCGGGTAGTAGTCGTCCCGCCATTCGGCACGGCGGCCGTTGCGCTCCGGCGGGGGCTCGTACGGCCGGGGTCGGTGGGAGTGCCGTGGCCGGGACCGCTGCGGCGGACCCTCGGCGAAATCGGCCTCACGGCCGGAGCGCCGGCCGCCGCGGCGGCGCGGCGAGGGGCCGCCGTCCTCGGCCCGCGCCGGACGGGCATGTCTGGGGCGGGGCGCGCCGTTGCGGTCGGGATGCTCGCGCCGGCGGCGTCCGTCCCGGCCGGGCGCTGCCGCCCTGGCCGACCGGTCGATCCCATGGCGCGGCCGGCCCGGGGCGGTCGATTCCGCCCGCGATCCCCGGGCGGACCGGATGAATGCCGACAGCCGCCCGAACATCCCGGCGAGAACTCCGTGCCCCGGGGCGCCGGCCACCGGATCGGCCCCGGCGTCTTCGGCGGCCCCGGTTTCCTCAGCGGCCCCGGTCTGCTCGGGCCCCGTCGCGGCGTACCAGCGGATCATCCCGACCAGCAACACGGCGGCGGAGGTGAACAGCATCAGCGGGAAGCGCTCCACCAGCGGATAGCCACAGGTGATCAGCAGGTCCTTCAAGCCGGCGAACGACGAGCGGTGCAACAGGAAGTAGGACAGCGGGACCGCGACGAACAGCAGCAGCGGCGGCTGGATCACAGCGGTGAAGAGGCCCGAGGCCCGGACCGCGACCGCGGCGATCACGCAGCCGGCCGTGTAGCTGACCGCGAAGGCGGCGCCCAGTTCCTCACGCCCGGAACCGGCTTCGAACGCGAATCCGACCAGGGTGGCGGTCACCGCGATCAGCACCGCACCCCAGGACGGTACGCCGGCCAGCTGGGCAAACGCCGATCGCGACGGAGGCGGAACCGCCGCCTTGGTTCGCTGAGCTGGCACTCCTAGACCGTACCGGCTTCCCTCCCGGGTTGGCCGTCAGCACGCCCTGGCGTGGCTTCGGTGATCACCGGTGCTTCTAGACTTGTCAACCCGTGAGCCTCAGCCTGGGAATCGTCGGCCTGCCCAACGTCGGTAAGTCAACCCTTTTCAACGCGTTGACCCGCAACAATGTCCTGGCTGCCAACTACCCGTTCGCCACCATCGAGCCCAATGAGGGCGTGGTGCCGCTGCCCGACCCGAGGCTGGCCACGCTGGCCGAGATGTTCGGTTCCCAGCGGGTGCTGCCCGCGCCGGTGACCTTCGTCGACATCGCCGGGATCGTCAAAGGGGCCTCCGAGGGCGCGGGTCTGGGCAACAAGTTCCTGGCCAACATCCGCGAGTGTGACGCCATCTGCCAGGTCGTCCGGGTGTTCTCCGATGATGACGTCGTCCACGTCGACGGCAAGGTGGACCCGCGGTCGGACATCGAGGTGATCGAGACCGAGCTGATCCTCGCCGACCTGCAGACCCTGGACCGCGCGTTGCCGAGGCTGGAGAAGGAAGCCCGCAACAACAAGGACCGCAAGCCCGTTCTGGACGCCGCGGCGGCCGCTGCGCGGGTGCTCAACGAGGGCACCACGCTGTTCGCCGCCGGATCCCAGGTCGATACCGCGCTGCTGCGCGAACTGAACCTGCTGACCATCAAACCCTTCCTGTACGTCTTCAACTGCGACGAGTCGGTGCTCGGTGACCAGGCCAGGCTGGCCGAGCTGCGGCAGATGGTGGCCCCGGCCGACGCGGTCTTCCTGGACGCCAAGATCGAGGCCGAACTGCTCGAACTCGACGACGACTCGGCCGCCGAGCTGCTCGCCTCGATCGGTCAGCAGGAGCGTGGTCTGGATGCATTGGCCCGGGCGGGTTTCCACACCCTGAAGCTGCAGACCTACCTGACCGCCGGACCCAAGGAGGCCCGTGCCTGGGTGATCCGTCAGGGCGACACCGCACCGCGGGCGGCCGGGGTGATCCACTCCGACTTCGAGAAGGGGTTCATCAAGGCCGAGGTCGTCGCCTTCGAGGATCTGGTCGCCGCCGGTTCGATGGCCGCCGCCAAGGCGGCGGGCAAGGTGCGGATGGAGGGCAAGGACTACGTCATGGTCGACGGCGACGTCGTGGAGTTCCGGCACGGCGGCGTGACCAAGTCGAAGTGACCGGGCGGGAAGGATCCGCCGCGCGGGGTTGTTGGACCGCCCATGAGCTCCGGTATGACCATCGACAACGGCATTGACGCCGACACCCGCGCCCGTATCACCGAAGGCCTGTCCCGTCTGCTGGCCGATACCTACACGCTGTACCTCAAGACGCACAACTATCACTGGAACGTCACCGGGCCGATGTTCCAGACCCTGCACCTGATGTTCGAGACGCAGTACACCGAGCTGGCCCTGGCGGTTGACCTGATCGCCGAGCGGATCAGGGCGCTGGGGGCCAAGGCGCCCGGGAGCTACGCCGAGTTCGCCGCGCTGACCAGCATCCCGGAGGAATCCGGCGTGCGCAGCGCCACCGAGATGATCCGTGACCTGGTCATCGGGCAGGAGGCGGTGGTGCGAACCGCCCGGACGCTGTTCCCGCTGGTGGAGGACGCGCGTGACGAGCCGACCGCCGACCTGCTCACCCAGCGCATGCAGATCCACGAGAAGACCGCCTGGATGTTGCGCAGCCTCCTGGAGGAGTGAGCCCGCGACTCACCCGAGCGTGGCGGCGCCCCCCGGGCCGATTCCGACGAAATCCACGACGGCTTCGGTGAACGCGTCGTTGTCGTCGCCGGCCGCGGTGTGCCCGGCGTCGGAGAGCTCGACGAACCGTGCGCCGGGCACCATGGCCAGGAAATGCTCGACTCCTTCGGGACTGACCACGTCGGACAGTTTCCCCCGGATCAGCAGGATCGGGATGGTCAACTCCACCGCCGCCCGCTCGAGCTCCTCGACTTTGACGAACGGGTCCTCGCCGACCGAGGTGACGAACGCCGGATCCCAGTGCCAGTGCCAGCGGCCGTCGTGCTGCCGCAGGTTCTTCTTCAGGCCTTCCAGGTTGCCCGGCCGCCGCCGGTGCGGCAGGTAGGCCGCGACCGCGTCGGCGGCCTCCTCGAGGGTGTCGAAGCCGTGCACGTGGCGGGTCATGAAGTCACGGATCCGGTGACTGCCCTCGGACTCGAAGCGGGGCACCACGTCGACCAGCACCAGTTTGGTGATGACCCCGGGTCCCGCCCGCCGGGCGGCCGCGATCCCGGTGAGGCCGCCCATGCTGGCACCGACCAGGGCAACCGGCCGGCCGATCTGGTCCAGCACCGAGAGCACGTCGTCGGCCAGCGTGTCAACGGTGTAGTCGGCGTCGGGGGCGCGGTCGCTGTCGCCGTGGCCGCGGGCGTCCAGTGCCACGACGTGCAGGCCGTGGTCGGCCAGCACCTGGCCGGTGTTCTTCCAGGAGAAGCGGTTCTGCCCTCCGCCGTGCAGCATCAGCACGGTCGGCCCGTCCGCACGGTCACGGTTCCACTCATCGGCGGCCAGGGTCAGCCGCCCGCCGCCACGGAACCGCACGGTCGTCGGACCGTTGGCTGCGCTCACGGACCTCCTCGTCGACGGGTGCGCCCTGCACGTTACCTCGCGGTCAGGTCGGTAGCCTCGACGCGGTGAGCGACCACCCGGCAGCAGCTGAGGCGATCTTCCGCAGGCGCCGGGCCACGGCGGCCGGACTGGCGTTGCTGATCGCCATCGTGGGGTGGCTGGGCTACCGGGATGCCGCGGTTCGCGCCGATGAGGGTCTGCGCGCGGAGATGGTGGCCGCAGCCAGTCGCGGCGCGGTCAATCTGACCACGATCGACCACGAGCGCGCCGAACAGGACGTGCAACGGATCCTGGACTCGTCGACCGGAGCGTTCCGGGACGACTTCGCCCAGCGCTCAGAGGCTTTCATCGAGGCGGCCCGCAAGGCGCAGTCCAAGTCGGTGGGCACGGTGGTGGAGGCGGGTCTGGAGTCGGTCGACGGGGACGTGGGACGGGTGCTGGTCGCCCTGAATGTGATGACCTCTAACCGCGGCGTTCCCGAGCAGGCCCCCCGTGGCTGGCGGATGCGGGTCGGCGTCGTCGATGACGGCGGGGGGATCAAGGTGTCGAGTGTGGAGTTCGTCCCGTGAGCGCCACCGACGACGAGGCTCCGGCCGGCTCCGGCCGGGTCCGGAAGCCCCTGTCCGCGATCCCGTCCAGGGAAGCGCTGCGTCGCGCGGCCGTTCCGTTGGCGGTCCTGGCACTGGTGATCGCCGGGCTGTGGCTGGCCTGGGATGCCTCCTCCCGCCGTCACGCCGAACAGGCCGGAACAGAGGCGCTGGGGGTTGCGCGGGAGTCCATCGTGGCGATGCTGAGCTACACCCCCGACACCGCTGAGCGGGATCTGACGGCGGCGCGGGACCGGTTGACCGGGCCCTTTCTGGAGGCCTACACCCAGCTGATCACCACCGTCGTCATCCCCGACGCCACCCGCAAGAGGATGTCCTCGTCGATCTCGGTCCCGGCCGCGGCGGTGGTGTCCGCCCAATCAGACCGTGCCGTCGTGCTGGCCTATGTCAACCAGACTCTGACCGTCGGCGCCGGTGACTCCGCCGGATCCACCCTCATCCCGTCCCGCGCCCGGGTGAGCATGCAGCTCGTCGACGGCCGGTGGCTGATCGACGGATACGACTCGATCTAGGGGAGGTCTGATGAACGACGTTGCGGACCAGCCGCGCTGGATCGACGTCACCGCACCCGCGGTGCGGATCCGGGCCCTGGTGTGGGGTGCCGAGAAGGCGCCGATCGCGTTGTGTCTGCACGGTTTTCCCGACACCGCCTACGGCTTCCGCCGGCTGGCGCCGATCCTGGTCGGGGCCGGCTACCGGGTGGTGGCACCGTTCATGCGCGGTTACCTGCCCTCCTCGACCGCCTCGGACGGCGCCTACCACCTCGGCGCGCTGATGGACGACGCACTGCGGGTACGGGCGGCCGCGGGTCCCACCGGCGCCGACGTGGTCATCGGCCACGACTGGGGAGCGATCACCGCGACCGGGCTGGCCGCGATGCCGGACAGTCCGTTCCGCCGGGCGGTGGTCATGTCGGTGCCGCCGGCGGCCACCCTGCGGGCCAACCGCGCACGGCTGTTGCGACTGCTTCCCGCACAGGCGCTGCGCAGCTGGTACATCAGCTATTTCCAGTTGCCGCTGCTGCCGGAGAGGTCGGCCTCGTGGGTGGTCCCGCTGCTGTGGCGGCGCTGGTCGCCGGGCTACCCGGCCGAGGCCGACCTGCCCGACGTCGAGGCCGCTATCGGCGCTCCGGAGCACTGGCGCGCCGCGCTGGGCCCCTACCGTGCCACCATCCGCAACTCCCGGCCGCCGGCCCGCTACGCCGCGCTGCACCGGTGGTGGACCGAGCCGCCGCGGCTTCCCACCCTGTACCTGCACGGTGCCGAGGACGGTTGCATGACAGCCGATTTCGCGCGGTTCGTCCAGCCTGCCCTGCCCGACGGCAGCGATGTCGCGGTGATCGGGGGCGCCGGGCATTTCCTGCAACTCCAACGGCCCGACGAGGTCGGTCGCCGGATCGTGGAGTTCCTCGGCTAGCGCAGACCCGGGTGGCTGCGCGCAGAACCGGAACGCTGCGCGTGACGAGCGGCCGTCAGCGGCCGGCCGGTGGCGCTGTTGCGGGCTCCGCCGGATCGTACCGTGAGCGGTGTGCACCCGATGGCCGCCGCCGACGCGCAACTGTTCTGGTTGTCGGCCACGGTGCCCAACGACCAGTTCCTGGTCTACGGCTTCGCCGGCGATCCCGACCTGGACGCCGGGATCGGGCGACTGCGCCGCACGGCCGAGCGGATCGGGGATCTGCGGCTGCGCGTCGCTGACGACCGCCGGTGGCACTGGCCGCGGTGGGAGACTTGCCAGATCTCCCCGGAGCAGTTCGTCGTCCATCCGCACCGGCCGGGATGGCCGGAGGCGGCGGCCAGGCTGACTCCGCTCGACGCGACCCGGGCGGCGTGGCGGGTCCATGTCTTCCCACCTCGCACGGTGGTGGTTCAGGTCTCCCACGCCCTGGGTGACGGCACCCGCTCATCGGCGCTGGCCGC
>Ga0180431_10001839_pt1 | contig 28879 bp, 18 predicted proteins | sample SS_ome_11_FD_132459 | JGI IMG/M metagenome (GOLD analysis project Ga0180431, IMG submission 132459) | Hypersaline lake sediment archaeal communities from the Salton Sea, California, USA - SS_1_MS_1 metaG | ecosystem: Environmental > Aquatic > Non-marine Saline and Alkaline > Hypersaline >... | reverse complement strand
CCAGCTGCTCGCCCTGCTTGAGCCGGGGCAGCAGCGGCAGCAGATCGCTCATCGGAACGGCAAAGCCGATCCCCGAGTCATAGAGTTCGGTTCCCAGATTCATGCCGGCGGTGTCGGCTGGCAGCGGGGTGATGATACCGATGACACGGCCGCGGATGTCGATCAGCGGACCGCCGTAGTTGGCTGGTGAGATGGCGGCATCGGTCTGGATGGCCCGGCCCCAGGCGCGGTCCACGGCTGAAAGTACCCCGACTGCCAGGCTCGGGCGGGCCGCCGACCAGACCCGGCCGGCAGCAAGCGCCCACTGCCCCGGCGTCAGTTCTTCGCGGTCGGCCCATTCTGGCACCGGCAGCGGCGCGGGGGGCTCGCACTTCAGCAGCACCAGCCCGCGGTTGGTGTCCCGGCCCACGACCCGTCCGACCGTCCGCACCAGCGGCCCGGCGGGTCTGTCACTGTCGGCTGCCGGCGGCAGGATGACCACCACCTCGCTCATGTCGGCCGGAACGGCAAAGGCGGTGGTCAGCACCCAGCCCTCCGGGCCAACGACCAGGCCGGTCGATGGTCCGGTGGCCGGTGTCACCTCACTCGCTCGTTTGAGTCGCGCCTCCGAGATGCCGGTCGGCTCGATCCTGACAATGCTCGATGCCACCCGGTCGACGGCCGCTTGAAAGGCAGCCTGCTCAGCAACCGCCAGCGGGGCGGGCTCAGGGGCAGCGCTGGTGATGGTCACCCGCAGTGCGAGGCAGATCACCGCCAGACACCAGCCGCAGGTTCGGCAGACTCGATTGGCAGTGGTTGCTTCGATCATTGCGGCTCCTCCGCGGTGGCCGGTTCGGGACGGGCGGGCAGCGGCCCGAGATCGACGGTGACGATCGCCCCGGCACGGATCAGGCTGAGGCGAATGCTGTCGCCGGGCAACAGCCGAGCCAGCTCCTGCCGCAGGGCCCGCTGCGAGTTGATCGTGCGGTCGCCCACCGCCACCAGCAGATCGTCGGGTTCAAGGCCAGCGGCGGCGGCCGCCGACTCGGGCAGTACCGTCTCGACGTAGGCCGGCGTCTGATCGAGCAGGTCGGGCACCAGTTGCAGGCCGAGCAGCCGGGGGTCGTAGTCACCAGCGGTGGCGGCCCCCGGGTCTACCGGGGGCTTGCCCGAGAGCACCTGCTCGTAGCCCCGGGCCAGCTCGTCGGCCGGCAGGGCATAGCTCAGCCAGACGCCACTCGGTTCGGCCCGTAGCTCTTTGCCCAGCATGCCGAGCAGCCGGCCCTGCCAGTCGGTCAGGCAGCCACCCGGCGAGCCGGGGTTGTTCGTCGTGCAATCAAGAATGTAGACGTCGCCGCGGTAGGCCGCCTCATGGGCCCCCCGCCGGGCCCGCAGCGGTACGCAGGCGGCAATAACGCCGTGCTGTAGGCTCACCCGCTCATCCCCCACCGCCACTCCGAACAGGTTTGACAACGCCAGCACCCGGCTGCCGACGGCCGCCCGCGGCGTTGTCGTTGAGAGGCTGAAGCAGGGCAGGTTCTCGCCATCGATCTCCAGCACGGCCAGCTCCCGCGTCAGGTCGGCGCCGAGCAGCCGGGCGGGATAGCGACGGCCATCGTCGAGCACGCAGTCGATGGCCTCAGAGTCGAGGGCGGTGCTCAGGGCGGTGACGATGTGGCCGGTGGGGGAGACGAGGATGCCCGTCTGGTAGGACTCAAGGCCGCGGATCCCGCCCGCGCCATAGAGCTTGACAACCCGTCGGGCGGCGTAGGCACCCGGTTCGGTCGCCTCACCGGCAAACACCGAGGCCTGCTGGGCGAGCAACGCCAGCAGCAGCAAACCAAACGGTCGCAGCGGAACGGAGCAGGTCACGGGCTTGCCTCCTCAATCAAGAAGGTGGCGAAGCGGCGGCCAGCATGCTGCACAACCATTGCGGTCGGCCGCTGGTTGGATTGGTCCGCGGCAAAGCGGAACTCGAGCTCGCAGGGCTCGGCCGTTGGTGACAGCAGAAAGTCCACCGCTACCACAGTTCCCGACGCGGCGACCTGAAAGCGAGCCCGGCCGGCCCCGCTGGTCAGTTCCAGCACATCGACCAACTCGCCGGCCGCTCCCACCTGAGGCTGCTGGCCCCAGTAGATCATCCGACCGCTGCTGGCCATTCCGTCACGCAGCAACTGCCGCCAGAGCGTCAGGGCGGCAAGCATGCCGCCAGAGCCCGGCGGGCTGGCGTCGAATCCGGCCTCGGCTGCCAGCCCCGCTTCAGCCGCCACCGGCTCCCAGCGGGAGACGCCGGTCGGCAGGCTGATGCTGGCTGCCTGATCGGCCAGCTCAATCTCAAAGCTGCCCCCCTGTTCCAGCCGCCCGCGAAAGGTCCAGGCCGGCCGGCCGGCATCAGGCTGGTCGGCAGCCTGCTCATCGGGTGCCCGGCCTGATCCGGCGGCAATCAGTGCGGCCACCCGCTCCAGCTCGACCCGGTTGAAATGAAAGTTCGTGAAGCCGAGGCGGGGTTCGTACAACGGCCGGATCGCCTCCGGCAGATCCTCGGGCTTCGGCGCCAGCGGGTTGGGCCGCGGCTCGGGCTGTTCGCCGGGCTTGCCCGGTGGTGCCGGCTTGCCCCTGCCCCCCGAGATGATGTCCGCTAGCATCGCGGTGGTGTGGACGCCCGCAAGTTCGACAACGATCTCGGTCGGTCGGCCCTCCCGGCGGTAGACCAGGGGCACCCGCCAGCCGGCCGGCAGGGTGCCGAGCACGTTCTTGAAGGCGTTGACGCTGCGGACGGGCCTGCCGGCGAGCGCGACAACCTCGTCATCGATCCGCAGTCCCCGCCGCCAGGCATCGGATGACTCGAGGATGTCTGAAACCACCACCCGGCCGTCGAAGCTGGTGGCCACGGTCGCGCCGAGGGTGGCATGGTCGGCCAGTCGTCCCCCTCTGAGCACCCCGAGAAAGTTGCGGACCTGATTGGACGAAATGGCGTAGCCGACACCGACGTTGATCCGGCCCCGTTTCTCAAACGAAGCGCGGCCATTGATGCCGATCAGCCGGCCAGCAGCATCGAACAGCCCCCCACCGGAGTTGCCGGGGTTGATGGCGGCATCGACCTGCAGGCAGTCGGCATATTCCAGAATGGTGCCGGCAGGAAATTGATAGCGGTGAACGCCCGAGACAATGCCGGCACTGACCGAGGGCTGCAGGTCGGTGGCCAGCAGGAATGGGTTGCCGATCACGAAGCACTCATCGCCAATTGAAACCGCGTCGCTATCGGCCAGCTTGGCCGCTGGAAAGTCAGTGCGGCCCAGCAGCTTGATCACCGCCAGATCACCGGTTGGGTCGAGGCCGACGAGCACCGCGTCATAAAGCTGGCCGTCATTCAGGCCACACTGCATGGCAATGCCAGCAGGCTGGACGACGTGGAAGTTGGTCAGGGCGTAGCCATCGGGGCTGATCAGTACCCCAGACCCGCCCCCAGCGGCGCCGGCGAAGATTGCCACGGCCGTCTCGGCGGCAGCTGCGATTGTTTCGGTGCGTCGTCGCTCTGCCGCGAGCACCAGATCGAAGCTGACCGTGGCAGCCGGTTCCGGTGCAACCGTGGCACCGCCTTCGGGAGCGGCCGCGGCGGTTGCAGCACAGAGCTGGCCGATGACGATCGCCGCCGCGAGGTGGAACCAGGAGCGGCGATCTGCGGGAGCGGTCATCGGGCTACCTTTCGATCAGCGGTTCGGTGAGCAGGATCGGGCCGCCGAGCAGCGGCGCGCTGGCGGCCTCGGGGGTGGTGTCGAGAGGCCGCCTGACAAAGTCGACCAGCAGTCGCAGCTGCCGTCCACCCGTCAGGTCGATATCAATCGGTTGGGCCGCGGCCGCCTCTTCCGGACCGCCGAGTTCTGCCCGAAAACGTCCCTCGCCGTCGACCTCAATCACCACCACGGTCGGAGTGATTGCCGTCTGACTTGCCGGCTGCAAGATGCCGCGGAAGCGGCGGCTGTCGGGCGGAATGGTCCAGATCATCTCGGTGCGGGGCCTGAGCAGCAATCCCCGCGCGGCGGTCTCGTCGGCAGCCGCCACCGGGATCACGCGGGCCGCAAAGAAGGACCGCAACTGGTCATCCTCGACAAGCGACCCGAAGTAGGGCTCGACCTTCATCTCCGCCGGCTTGCGGCGAGTCAGGTCGATCCGCCTGCCAAAGGCATAGTCGATGCCACCGAGCGAGCCGACCGGCAGCACCGTCTCGCCTTCGGCCTGTGTTGCGAGTCGAACCTGCCAACTGCCGTCGGCAGCTGACCAGCTGACCCCACGGCATCGCAGGGATCCCCCGGCGAGTGCAAGCAGAATCTCACCAGCGGCCGGCTCGGGCTCGGCGGCCGGCGTGCCTGTTTCCCGCAGCCAGCAAAGGCCGGCCAGCTTGGTGCGGTTGACGGGAATCCGTTCTTCCTCGAGCAGCACGACCACCTCGTCGGCCGTCACGGAGATGATCGCGCAGGCGATGAACTGCCAGCCGTCATCCCGGCGGATCACAACAATGTCTCCCGCCGGTTCTACCGGCAGGTCGGCCAGCCAGGCTGGTGCCTGCGGCCCGTCGGCGGCGGGCTCGGCAGCCAATGGCCAAGCGACCCAGTGAAGGCAGCTGGGTGGAAGCAGCAGCAGGCCGGTGGGCAGCTGCGCCGTCGCTGTCTCGGCGGTCATCGTGATGTCATTGACCGCCAGTCGCGAGCCGTCGGTGAGGCCCACCAAGGTGCCGCCGGGCACTGCCGGCTGAGCTTTGATGGCAATCTGCCGTACTGTCTGAAGATCAATCGTTCGGTCGGCCCCGTCGGCCGACAGCCTCACCTCTGTTTTGTCGAGGCCGACCAGCTGTCCCCGCAGCGGTGTTCCGCTGGCCGGCGTCACGACCACCTCAGGGGGCTGGGCCCGGGCCGGCTGGGCGGCTCCGGCGAGTGCAACCGGCAGCAGCAGGCCGAGCAGCCCCGTCCAGCAGTCGGTGAAGCGACTCACCCGCGTCACGTGCTATCGCCTCCGGTCGCCGGCGGCGAGCCGCTTGAAGTACTGTTCGATCGCCTCACGGTAGTGGGCGGGATAGTCGCGGCCAATCTGCTGCAGTGCCTCTTCCCGTTCCCGGGGAGGCAGGTCGCCCCATTCACCGGCGTTGTCGAGGTCGCGGCTGGTCACCTCGCCGCGTCCCTTCCCGCCGGCCAGCTGGCTGTCGTCCATCGGCCGGCCCTGCCCGCCACCGCCAGAGGCTCCGGCGCCACCCGCCTGCTGCTGTTGCTGCTGATCCTCAATCTTCTTGATCAGCTTGTCGAGCGAGTCGATCACCCCATCCTGGACAGCGCGGATCTTTTTGCCGGCGTGGCCGAGCTCGAGCCGGCGGGTGATGTCCCGCATCCGCCGCGAGATGTGATCGAGCGAATCCTGTTCGAGGCTTGCCACGTCGGCCTCCAGCAGCCGGGCAAGCTGGGCGTAGCGAACCGGAATCTCGGCTTCCCGCTCCAGCAGCCGGGCGATCGTCTCGCTGGCGGCATCGGCCTGCAGCATCCAGAACTCACAGGCGGCGCGGCAGAACAACAGCGTGGCCGGATCGGGGCTCACCTCGACCGACCGTTTGACCAGCAGCGGGGCCGCCTCGTCGTACCGCTCAAGTCGGACCAGCTGGCGGGCGGTCCAGAGGGCCACCACATCACTGCCGAAGTCGCCCTGCGGCTGACGGTCGAACTGATCAGCCAGCCGGCTGACGGCGGCTGGCGGCAGCTGGTCGATTTCGGTGAGCAGTTTTGCGGCCCGGTCATCGGCCGAGGCAACTGCTCGCATCAGCCGGTCGAGCCGATCCCCGGCAGCTTCGTTCCAGGCAGTGGTCACCGCGGCGATTTTTTCCGGGCTGGCATCGGGGCGGGCGGACAGCCACTGCTGCAGCTGGTTACCGACGGCTGCGTCCGCCGGCTGCGACCAGCTGGCCGTTCGGGAGAGTTCGGCTGCTTCGGCCGGATCGACAAATGTGGCGGCGGTGTCGGCGGCCCGGGCATGAACGGGGCCGGACCCCACGGCCGTGATCAGGCTGATCGCGGTCACGAGCACAAGCTTTGGTGCAACTGCTGCGGCCATCTCCTGCGTCTCCCCGGCGGTTTGCTTCTGCCTGCTCCCAGCGATATTCCGACACCACCAAGTATACCCTGCCGTCACCCTGCGCTATTCGGTACGGCCGGTGACAATGTCGTGGGCCGCCCGCTCAACGCGTTCCTGACGGTCCGCCAGCCGGCCGAGGGCCTCGATCAGTTCCGGTTCGCCTGCCTTTTCAGTGTCATCGGTCAGCAGCTGGGAGAACCGGGAGGTCCGGCGGTTGACCCTTAGCTGCAGTGTCCGAATCATCTTGAGCTCAGCCAGCTTGTCGACGAGTGGCTGCTCGCCCGGCTCAGCCGGCCGGCCGCCGGCCGGTCCCTGCTGTTGCCGTTCCTGCTGCTCCCGCTCGGCCCGCTCCAGCGCCGCAAGCAGTTCCTCAAGGCTTAGCACCAGATCCTCGACGATCCCGCGGGTGAGGCCCCGGGTATCGCCCTGCTTCAGCCGGCTGGCCGCCTGCAGCGAGTCTTCTCGAATCTGTTCAAGCGCTTCGGGGATGGCCACAGCCGACCCGTCATCCCGCACCAGCGTGAGGGCTCGGGTGGCATCGGCCGTGATCGCCTGCTGCTCGCGGCCCAGCCGAGCCGACTCAAGCTCTCGTTCCCGTGGTTTCAGGCCTCGCGTTTCGTCAGCAAGCTGGTCGATCCCCCGCAGCACCGCCCGCTCGGCCCGCAGCATCGTGCGGACCCGCGCCTCCAGCCGCACCAGCAGCCGCTCAATCTCCTCTTCCCGGAGCTGCCGGAGAATCTCCTCCAGCTCAGCCCGGGCCGCTTCCAGTTCGGCCAGGGCCTGCTCCTGTTCCTCGCGGGCCTCATCCCGGCGGGCCTGGTCGAGCCGCTCCTGGGCCTGCTCCATCCGTTCCTCGGCTTCGGCCAGCCGGCGGCTGGTGCGGGCAGCCCGCGAGGCCTCGTCATCCCCCTGCGGTTCCTGCGCACTCCCCTGCTCCGACGACTGCTGGCCCGGCTGTCCGGGCTCACCCGCGTCCCCCTCACCTTCCCCGTTGGCCGGTTTGCCGCCAGGTTCTCCCGGCTGGGACTCGGCATCGGACGGCTTGCCGTTGCCGTCCTCGGAAGGCTTGCCAGCTTCACCGGCTGCCGGCTTGTTGTTGGGTGGGGCTTCGCCAGTCCCGCCTTTTTGCTGGTCCCCCGTGGCTGGCTCGCCCGTAGCCTCGGGGTCGCCATCCGCCCCCGCCTTCTCCTCGGCAAGGCCGGCCGCCTCTGCCGCCTCGTGCCGAAAGGTCTCGACGTCATCGGCCAGCTTCCGGGTGTCGGTGGCGACCTTTTCCTGCTCGCCGGCGATGGCTTCAGCGTCACCGCCGGCTTCCGTGGTGCCTTCCAGACCTTTCTGCCGGGCGATCAGCTGGTTGATGCGGCCCAGGAACTCCTTGACTTGCTTCTTTGAATCGGCCACGGTCCGGCTGCTGTCGCCGGCCTCCAGTAACGCCAGAAGCCGCCGCAGCCGGTCGAGTGCCGTCTCCTGACCGGCTGAGGCCTTGAGCAACTGGCCCTGCTCGAGCAGTTCAACGACTGCATCGAGGCGGGTGGTCAGCTCGGTCTCCCGGGCCTGCTCGAAGGCCGTGCGGAGGGTGGCCGCCCGGCGGGGGTCGCTTGCCGCCAGCAGGTCGGCCAGCCGCAGGAAGGTCGCCTCGAGTTCCCGCATTTGCCGGCTGACAAGCCGCTCGCGGTCGGCCAGTTCGTTCACCGGCTCGACGGCCCGCCCCGGTGGGGTTCCAGCCACCAGCAGAGCGAGTGTCATTGCGCAGACCGGGTTGCGTCGCGTCAGCATCGTCTCCTCCTCACCGGCCTGAGCCGGTTTGCGGTCATCTGGTCAGAGCCCCTTGAGGGCATCCCGGGCCTGCTGCTTCCGCTGCTGATCGGTCTCCCGCCGGATTGCCTCCTGCTGGTCGATCAGTTTTCGCAGCGAATCGACCACCTCATTGAAAGTCTCCAGCTCGATCATTTTATCGAGGACCGCCCGCATCCGTGTCAGGCAGTCATCGGCCAAGTTAATCAGTGTCTTCGGGGAGGGCGGGTCGCCACCGGCCGTGACCGGCCGGCAGGCCACCGCCAGCCGGTCGATCGGGCCGGCCACAATCTGTTCCAGCGGCCCGGCAATCTGGCCCAGCAGCCGCCCCTCCAGCTCGGCGGTCAGCAGGCTGTTATTGGCCAGCTCACGGGCAATCTGCCGAAATGTCGCGGCGATTTCGCCCGTCTCGCCGCCAGCCCGAGCTGCCGCCTCGCCCAATCGGCCGGCAGCCAGCGTCCGGGCTTCCGGCTCGGGCTCTTCGGTGCCCACCCGGTCACGCGTCTGCTGCATGTCGGCCAGCAGGCTTTCAAATCGCCGGCGCAGAATCACCTCGCGGGCCTCGAGCATCGCCAGCAAGGCCTCGGGGGTGACGACCCGAAGCGACCAGGGTTCAGTGACACTATGCTGTGGACCGTTGGCCAGCCCGCAGTTGTCGCGGGCCGACACGGTCAGTTCCAGCCGGTCACCGACAGCGGCCCCGACTGCGGCCGCCGCGACCGCCGGCGAGCTGCCTTCCTCCAGGCTCAGCCGCGTGGTGCCCAGCTCGGGCAGTTCGATCGGCTGGCGGTGGGTCGCGGGAACCCCCGGTGCCCGATCAGCCCGATCGCCTGTGGCGGGCTCTTGCATCGTCGCCCGGCGCAGCTGGACCGCCACTTCAGCCAGCCCGTGATCGTCCTCGATCAGGCCCACAACCGGCAGGACCGCGGCGGTGGTGACCGCCGTCGAGATACCATCGAGAGAAACCTCCAGCCGTGGCGGCTCGTCGGGCTTGGCCAGCAATTGAAAGCGGATCGGCTGCTGATTGCTGATGCCGTCGGTGTCGGTGAAACGGATTTCGATCATGGCGTCGGTCGTCACGGGACCGACCACGCCGGTCAGCCGCTGCCGGCCCACGGGTCCCCTGCTCCGCCGGGCCGCTGCCGGGCCGCCGGCGATACCAGCATCGAGACGGGCGATGATACGCGGGGCGGGTCGGCCGTCGGCGACGGTTTCGCTCTCCGCCCCGCCGGCCGTGAGCAGTTCAAGCATCTCTGCTTCCGACAACGGCTTTGAGGCCGTTGCCGTCAGCGTCACCGTCGCGCCGGAGGGCACCTCCACCAGGCGGGAGGCAGGCAGCGACCGGGGGCCGCCACCAATGTAGTCCGGCGGCGTCACCGTCAGCTCAAGCTGCTGCAGCCGTGGCGGCTCGATCGCCTCGATCCGCAGGCCCCGCAGCCGGCCGTCGCCGCCGCGAATTTCCAGGATCAGATCCTCGGTTACCGCCGGCAGCGTATGCCCGAATCGCTGGCCGTCGGCCGTTGGGCCGCCCCGCGTACCCATCCGCTGGGTTGACCAGCTACCGCTTCCTCTGGTCCGCACCTCGACCACCTGGGGAGGATCGCCGGCGGCGCGGGCGGTCACGACAATTTCGACATCGCTGCCGCGGGCGACGCGGCGGATACCCCCGGGAAACCCATCGACTGCGAGCGTGACCCGGCGGGGCCAGGGAGCTTCTGAAAAAAGCACCATTCGCCGGAGCCAGTTCTCGCGAACCACCGGTACCAGCACCAGCACCGCCAGCACCGTGCCGAGGGCGAGGCCGCTGGCACCGGCCAGCCGCAGCAGCCGACGCCGGCGGAACAGTCGGCCGAATGCGACCTGGCCGACTGCGGCGGCAGCCAGGGCGGTGGTCTGGGCGAGCAGTTCCGGATCGAGCGGTGCAGCCGGCGTCGATTCACGCGGATCGAGTTCAATCGCCGTGGAGAGGCTGTCGTTGAGTTCGGGATGGGTTCGCTCCACGAGCAACGCCAGCGGCCCGTCTCCCAGCCGGGTCTGCAGCCGACCAATCAGCTGCCGGTACACGATTCCCGCCAGCCAGATCGCCAGCCCACCCACCGCCAGCATCCGCACGCCGCCCGGCGGTTCGATCAACCAGTCGAGCAGAAGGCTGGCCCAGAACCAGGCGGCCACTGCCAACGCGATCAGTGAGACCGCTTCAAACCAGATCCAGCGGCGAGCCCGCCGCCGGACCCGGTCGAGGAACCGGCGCAGTTTGGCGATATCAGCCGATCGGGGGCCGGCGGCTGGCGAGCTGGCAGGTGGTGCTGGGGTGGCGATCATTGCGGACAAGGGCAGGAAAGCGGCTCTCAGGTTAGGCAAGTTTCGCGAGGCGGCGGAGAACCCACTCCAGGCAGAGCAGGCCGATGCCGGTCGCCAGTAGCAGGGTGTTGAGCAGCCGCTTGAAATCGGTATCGCCCGCACCCCGTTCATACTCCTTCCGGGAGCGATCGGGCAGCAAGTCGTTCAGCCGCGTCGGATCATCGCCTGTCCAAGCGGCATCGGTGAGGAAGCGGGTCGAGCCTCCGGTCGCGGTGGCCAGTTGCTCAAGCACCGCTCGCTGCAGCCGCGGCCGCACCAGTTCCCGATCGGGTAGGGTGGCCTGGATCCGCCGGACGCTGCGGTCATCCTCGTCGCCATTGATGGTGAGCACGAGTCGCCAGCTGCCTTCACTGGAGAGCACAAAACTGCCCCGGCGATCCTCGGGGCGAACCGGATCGTCTTCGAGAGGGACCCGCAGACGCTGCCCCTCCGGCCCGATCACCTCGAGGTCGGTGCGGCGGTCGGCACTGCCAGGCAGCACCCGTACCACGACGGTCTCACCGACCGGGTAACGATCCCGCTCCAGCAGCAGCCGGCCCCGGCTCGAACCCCGCAGCAGCCGGCCCTGGGCGACATGCCGCACCAGCTGCGTCGACAGCCGCTCATGGGCGGCTGGTTCGACGCCCCGCAGCCGCCAGAGTTCGCTGCTGCCGCAGTAAAAGATGGTGCCCGATCCATAGAGCTGGCCGGCCAGGTAGATCGGCCCGTCACTGCTGCGGCTGAGGCCGTTGGGATCGCCGAGCCGGGCGTAGACGGTCGCCCCCGGCTTTGCCGTCGCCGTGTCGAAACAGGCATAGACCCCAGGAAACTCGCTCCACACTGTCTGGCTGGCAATCCGATTGGCGGCCAGCCAGAGAAACTCGGCGTCCTCACCGTCGGGGCTGAACCTGAGCGGCCGCGCCGCTTCCGAAACCGCCCGTGGCGTTAGCAGCAGCCGTTCCCCGCGGCGGAGTTCGACCGGATGCAGGTTGCGAATCGCCTCGAACTGCGGATCGGCCAGCCAGCTCTCCATGAAGACGCCGCCGGCCAGCAGGAAGAGTCCGCCGGAATCGCGGGCCACCCACCGCTCCAGCCGGGCAATGGCAGCCGGGTCGAGCTGCCGCCAGTCATAGTCGATGGCCACAACCACGTCGTAGGCGTCGAGCGCTTCAGCCGATTCCGGAAAACCCTCAAGGATCGAGCGGGCATCCTGGGAGACACCAGGCTGGGCAGAGCCGAGCAGCACATCGACGGCAATGCTGCGGTCGCGTTTGAGCACGTTCCGCAGGAACTGATATTCACGGCCGGGACCGCCGGCCAGTAGTAGCACCTGGGTCGCAGTCTCAACCACCTCGATGTCGGTTGCCTCGAGGTTGTCACCGGCCCGGCTGTCATTGGTTGGTGGTATCACCCGGATTGCCAGCACCCGGCTGCCCGGGTCATCGAGGCCATCCAGATCGAACCGTACCGCCAGCAGTTCACCGTCGGCTGCCAGCCGCACCTCGGTGGTGTCGATCACCCTCCCGGTCGGGCTGCCGCCCCCAACGGTAGCGGTGGCGTCAGCTTCGATCAATTCTACGCGGGCGGTCCGGCCCTCCATTCCCTGGGCCTGGAGGTAGCCAGTGATGCTGAAGCCGTCACCGGGAAAGACCCGCGCCGGGGCGAGCAGGTCGGCGACCCGCACATTGGCCGGCAGCCGGTCGGAGCCGAGGCCAATGCTGTGGACTGCCACGGCCGACTCGGCCAGCCGAGCCGCCGCCCGCAGCGGATCGCTGCCGGCGTTGCTGCCGCCATCGGACAACAGGATGACGCCGGCGAGTGATTCAGCCGGCTCGCCGCGGAGGGTCTCGAGCAGGGCGTCGCCGAGCCGAGTCTCTGCCCCCTGCGCGGCCAGCCCGGTCTGCCAGCCCGGAAGGACCGGCTTGTCAGTTGGGCCTTCGGTCGCCTCGGCTGCGGCTTCGGCTGCGGCTTCGGCTTCGGCAGCCGCGGTCGGCAGGACGGCCAGCGGCTCGGCCCGGTCGGCGAATGTCCAGATCGCCACCTCATGCCGCTGCCGTAGCGTGTCGAGCAAGCCGTCCCCATCGAGCAATGCGATGGCGGCATCGGCCCGGCTCGACACCGCGTCGGCCCCGGCCGGGTTGTCGGCGGTGGCCGCCAGGGTCATGCTGGCACTGGTGTCGACCAGCACCGCGACGCGGGACGGAAAGCTGATTTCATGTTCGGCTGTCCGCCGCAGGTCGAGCAGGGCCAGCAGGAGGATGCTTAAGGCGGTTACCCGCAACGCCGCCAGCGGCATGCCCTGCCACCGCGGCAGCCCGGCGGCGTCGTGGTGGTAGGCCCAGAGCACAACCGTCAGGACCAGACCGACACCGAGGACCAGGGCCGGCATCTGCCACCACTCGGTGAAGCCGTCGATCAACCCGCTCGAAATCCGATAGGCAACCCGTTCGGCAGCGGCAAGCGGCAGCGTCAGGATGGCTTCGGGCGACATGTTCATCGGCACTGGAGATTACGAAACGGTGGATGACGGGACGGAGATTCTCAGCTGCGGCGACGAACCGGATGGTAGCTGACCAGATAGCCCAACAGCTGTTCAGCCAGCAGGATCACGAGCAGCAGGATCAGCAGCGGCCGCACCAGCGAACTGCCACCCCGACTGGTGCCGTCGGACTCGAGCTGGTCAGCCCGCTCGTAGCGGTACGGCACGCCGGCCATTACCCGGGCCAGCTGCGGTTGGGCGATTCGCTGCAGGGCCGATTCGGCCGGATTGACATTGATGGCGGCAACCCGTTCCTGCGGTTGCCCGGCGACAGTCTGCCAGCGGGCCGCGTAGCCGCCCGGAATGGCGGTGTCGGTCAGCCGGGCCTCCAAGCTGCCGGCGGGCGTGGTCGTGGCAGTCTGCCGGACCAGCAGGCCATCGGGTGGCAGCAGAAACTCAACATCGATCCGGTCGACCCCCGGGGCCAGCGGGACTGCCAGCGGCTCGCCGACGAGCAGATTCTCCCGTCGCCGCCGTAGCCTGGCGAGCTGGCCTTCGAGTTCGAGCATGACGACAACCCAGCTGGGATTGTTCCGTGCCCAACTGTTCCAGACCGGCGCGGCGGTGGTCAGGATCGCCACGGCCAGCCCCTCGCCGAAGGGTTTTTCGATCGCCAACGGGGCCTGGTTCCGCAGCGACAACAGCCGCCGCAGGCCACTGCCGGGGGGTGGCTGGTAGCTCCGCTGGATGGCCAGGTAGCGGTCGATCCGCACCGCATCGAGAAACGGATTGCGGCGGCCCCGCAGGATGGCCACCACTGGATGGTCCTCGGCCACAACGTCGGGAGCCTCGGTTGCGGGGATCGGTCAGCAGATCGACGGCGGCTGCCAGCGGTGCCGGGAAGATACCGGCCCCGTCGCGGAAGAGCGTCTGGTTGACCAGTTCGGGCTGGGTGGCCGGACCGGTAAAGAAAACCACACCACCACCGCGGCGGGCGTAGTCTTCCAGCGGTTCGATCTCGGTGGCGTCGAGCCGCGGCACGTCGACCAGCCAGATCGAATCGAACTGGTCAAGCTCCAGGGCAGCCAGGGCCCGCGAGGGCTCGATCCGCGGCCGCAGCCCCGTCGCCGCCGCCGCCCCTGGGTCGAGCGCGGTGGCCAGATAGAAGGCATCCCCCGGGGTGTCATCCGGAGCGGCCGCCCCGGCGATGATCAGCACGTCGGCCTCGTTGACCACCTCGACTGCGGCGGTCCGACGGTTGTCGGCCGCGAGCCGGTCGGCCGGCAGTTCGACCTCCACAAAGTGGCCACCTGCGGTGGGAAACCGCGACTCGAATCGGGCCGTCGCGGAGTCGCCAGGCAGGATCTGGTCGAGCTGGACGCCGGGCCGTTCGACCTGATCCTCCCGGATCACCAGGGGCACGTCCCGCACCGGCTCCGCCCCCAGGTTGCGGACGGTCACCTCCCACGGCAGCAGCACGTCGCTGGCCGGCACCCCGCCGACCATCTCGATTCGCTCGACCGCCAGGTTGGGCCGGGGCAGCGGGTCGGTCGTTGCCGTCTGCTCGTCCTCGTCGGCTGCCGCATCGACCAGGTGGATTTCGATACCAGCGGCCGCCAGCGTTTCGAGGGCGGCCACCATGTCTTCCGCCGCCAGCCAGTCCCGGCTCCGCAGGTCGGTCACCAGCCAGATCGCCCCGCCGCCGTCGTGGCCAGCAAAGACCGCTGCGGCTGCCCGGACAGCAGCCGTCGGGCCGGTGGCGAAGGCCGACAGGCGGCAGTCTCCTACTGCCCGTCGCAGCCGGGCCAGATTCTGCGGAGTGACGGGCTCGCTGCGGAGGTCGAACAGGCTGGAGGATTCTCCATTGGCCTCCGCCTGGGGCGGCTGACTGGTGGGCCCGGCCAGACCCGGGACCGGCGGGCTGCCAGGCTGGTACCCGTCGGTGGCCGCCGCAGCCAGCCGCGAGAACCTTCCCAGAGACAGTTCATGCCGTCCCGGCGTGGCGGCTAATTCTTCGAGCAGTCGCTCGACCATGCGGCGGCCCCTACCGAAGGCGGTGGCCTCGCCACCCGCGTCAGCAGCGGCAAACGTCTCCCCCATTGAAAAGCTGTCGTCGAGCAGCACCACGTGGGCGGTGCGGCGGCCTCCCAGCAGGCTGGTCAGGGCACTTGTCCAACGCGGCTGGGCCAGCATGGCGACCAGGCCGGCGATTGCCAGGATTCGCAGCAGGAGCAACAGCAGCTGCTTGAGCAGGATCCGGGTCCGGTACTTCCGCTGGCTGGCCAGCAGGAACTCCATCGCCGCCCAGTCGACCACCCGGTGCCGCAGCAGGTTGATCAGGTGGATCACCACTGGCGCCGCGGCCAGCGGCAGCCCCCACCAGAGCAGCGATGTGAAGTCGAAGGTCGGCATAGAAAATGGTGTGGCTGGTTCCGGAACAGGCCGCCTGGCTTGGCGACAGGCGGCTGAGGTCAGCTCCTGACCTGGGAGCGACGGGCGAGGAAGTTCACCAGGGCCGCGTCGACCGGCTGGCCGGTCCGCACCAGCTGATAGTCGCAGCGGGCCGCTGCTGCCCGGCTGCGAATGTCGGCCAGAAACGCCTCGACCGCCTCCAGGTAGCCGGCCCGCAGGGCCCGCGGATTGCAGCTGAGTTCCTCAGGCACTTCCAGCCCCTCGAAGCGGGTCGGGCCGTCGAATGGAAAGTCGAGTTCATCGTCATCAAGCAGATGGAAGATGGCGATGTCGTGTCCCCGCTGCCGGAGCAGCTGCAGCCCCTTGGCCGTCTCGGCCCTGTCGCCGAAAAGGTCGGAAAAGATCACCACCAGGCCCCGCCGGGGCAGCGTCTCGGCAAGGCTGCGGAAGACTCCGCGAAAGTCTGAGGGATGCCGCTGCCGGGGCTGTTCGAGGCCGGCGACGATGCTGGCCAGATGGCTGCGGCTGGTGCGGGCCGGCACAGTCGCTCGCACCCGGTCATCAAAGACGGCACAGCCGACGGCGTCCCCCTGCGACAGCCCCAGCCAGCCGAGGCTGGCCGCCAGGGTGGCGGCGTAGTCAAACTTGGTCAGACCGGGCGTCTGGCCGAACCGCGGCGGACGGTAGTCCATGCTGGCCGAGCCATCGACCAGCAGAAAGAGCCGCAGGCTGGTTTCGTTCTCAAACTCCTTGATGTAGAGCCGGTCCTGCCGACCCCAGACCTTCCAGTCGACCCGACGGAGGTCGTCGCCACGGGTGTACTCGCGGTGCTGGAGGAACTCAACCGAGTTCCCCTTGTAGGGGCTTTTGTGCATCCCGGCGAGCACGCCATCGACAACGGTTCGGGCCCGCAGTTCAAGCCGGCCGATCCGGGCGAGCGCCTCAGGAGGCAAATATCGTTTGGAAGCGGGGATCACGCGTCAGTTCGTCCTCGCGGGCGGGGGTCGACTCGATCAGGCGGTTGATGATGGAGTCGGGCGTGACCCCTTCACTTTCAGCGGCAAAGCCGACCACGATCCGGTGCCGCAGCACCGGAGCGGCAAGGGCCTGCACATCCTCGACAGTGACATGCGAACGGCCCTCGAGGAGGGCCCGGGCCTTGCAGCCAAGGATCAGGAACTGGACTGCCCGCGGCCCCGCGCCCCAAGCCAGCTGGTCGGAAACGAACTCCGGCACCCCCTGCTCGCCCACCCGGGTCTGCCGGACCAACGCCAGGGCATAGCGGGCGATGTGGTCGCTCAGTGGCACCTCGCGAACCCGCCGCTGGAGCCCGACGATCTCGGCGGCCGAAAGCACCGGCTCGATTTCGGCCACGCTGGTACCGGTGGTCCGCCGGGCAATCTCAAACTCTTCCTCGAACGATGGGTAGCGGACGAAGACCTTGAACATGAACCGGTCCTGCTGCGCCTCGGGCAGCGGATAAGTTCCTTCCTGCTCGATCGGGTTTTGGGTCGCCAGTACGAAGAACGGATCGGCCAATTGGTGCCGGTTGTTCCCTACGCTGATCTGCCGCTCCTGCATCGCCTCAAGCAGGGCCGACTGGGTCTTTGGCGGTGTCCGGTTGATTTCGTCGGCCAGCACCACGTTGGCGAAGAGCGGACCCTGGAGGAACCGCAGTTGCCGGCCGCCGCTGCTACGGTCTTCCTCGAGCACCTCGGTACCGACAATGTCGGCTGGCATCAGGTCGGGGGTGAACTGGATGCGGCTGAAGGAGAGGTCGAGGCTGCGGGCCAGCGTGCTGATCAACAGGGTCTTGGCCAGCCCGGGCACACCCTCCAGCAGGCAGTGCCCGCGGGAGAACAGCGAGATCAACAGCTCGTCGATCACCTGCTGCTGCCCGACGATCACCCGGGACAGTTGGGCGACGATCTTTTCGTGAGCTTCATGCAGCCGGTCGATCGTGGCGGAGGATGGGACAGCGGACGACATGCAGGGCTCCGGTCGCGGGGCAGAGAACGGGAGCGACAGACGGCCGATTCCCGAGCTTTTCAGCATACTGCCGGCAACCGTTTCCAGCCAGCAGGCGTAATTAACGCTGATAGATCGGCAGCATCCCGCCGTTGAGCTGCAGAATGGTCAGGTTGGTGGCCGTCGTGTAGACCGGACCGATGTAGCCCTGCGGCCAGAACACGCCGGCCGGCTCCTTGCTGGCCTCGGCCACCAGCCGCTTCTCGATCTGCCGGCGGTAGTTCGACCACTTCTCGCCCCCTTCACGATACATCACCTGGGCATAGTAGTAGTGGGCGTAGTGCCAGTGACCGAAGCCTGTGTTGGCGATGTTGCCAAGATGCTTCTCGGCATAGTCGAGCATGCGGGGCACGTGGGTGTCATCATACTCACCGGCGTTGAACAGGCAGGCGATCGCGGCAGCCGAGATTGCCGGGCGGCCGCCGCCACCCTTTGAGCTGTACTGCACCCCGCCATCGGGCATGGTGCACTTGTGGATGTAAGCGATAGCCCTGTCGATGATTTCCCGGGGCACGGGAATGCCGGCGTTGCGACAGCCCCGCAGGCCCTGCACCTGGGTGATGGTGGTCGAGCCTTCGTCAAAGTTATTGCCGTCCTTGGCGCTGACATAGCCCCAGCCGCCGTCGGTGGTCTGGGCCCGGCCGGAGAACTCGACCGCCTTTTCGAGCACCCGAATCAGTTCTTGCCGGCGGCGGGCATCCTCCTCTTCACCAAGCACCTGGGAGAGGAAGAGCATCGAGAAGCCGTGCCCATAGGTGTAGCGGTCGTCGGTCTTGGGATCACCGATCAGGCCGTTGGGACGTGACCGACTGATGAGATAGTCGACCCCTCGGCTGATCGCGTCGGCATAGCGGCCCTGGGTCGGCGTGGAGCCCTCCAGCAGCAGTGCGGTGCCGGCCAGCGCCGTCATGGCGGTTGGGTAGCGACCCTCGTTGGCGGCCCAGCTGCCCCGCCGCGACTGGGTTGCCACCAGCCAGTCGAGGCCACCTGTGATGGCCTCATCGACCTCCACCGCCGCCCCCCGGCTGCCGGCTGCCGGCAGGACGGTGGCCCCGGCCGCGAGTACCACCATCATGGTCAACCGGGGCAGGAAGCCCCGGCCGCACGGCACGGTTCGTCGGCCGGGATTTCGACACCGCATGGTCGATCCTCAGTTGGGGAACAGCAGGGCCCGTTCGATCCAGTATTTCAACTCGCTCAAAATATCAGTGTAGACCAGCGGCTCATTCTCCGCGCGGAACGGCTGCTGCCCATCCGCCGGCAGGCCGGTGAACTGGAGGACGATCTCACGGGTGCCAGCGCCGCCGCGTTGGCGAGACTCAATGTTCAGCCTGACCGCGCCGGTAGCCGGCTCACCCACCACCCGCAACTCCGCGGTGGCGGCGGCGTGCCGGGGCTCGATCAGGATGCGGTCATCCAGATGGAGCAGCCCCCCGGTCCGCTTGTCGAGACAGAGCAGACTGTGCCGGGGCTGGTCGGGCACCTGGCGGGATTTCCGTTCCATGTGCAGCTGCCTGGCAAAGATGAGCACCGGCAGTCCGGCCGGCTGGGAGACGTGGAGGATGTGCCGCTGAATGGAGGCCGGCCGCGGCCAGAGCATGTCTCCGGAGACCCGGTCAACAGCGTAGAGCAGACTGGTCTCGACAACGTTGCCGAACCGATTGACCCCGAAACGGCCAATCGACCGGATGCCCTTGAAGCGGGTCTGTTCCTCGGGTGTCTCGTTGCGTCCGATCAGGACCAGGTAGCGGTCCTCCCAGGGCAGCACCCGCAGTTGGGTCAGGCTGGCCGGTGGCTCGGGCAGTTCGCTGGCAAAAATGGTGCGGCCTGAGGCGACGTCGATCGCCGTCAGGCGGCCGTCGGCGGCGACCGTGAAGAACACCCCGGCGGGGTCGGCGAAGCCACGGGCGTTGGCTCCACAACTGCCCGCCCCGGTGCGGCTGAGGTCGAGGACATCGAGCGAGGTCAGGCCGACCTTCGCGGGCTCGAGGCTGTCATTGCCGGCGTCGACAATCAACAGCCGCCGGCCGGCGACCGCCAGCCGCTCGTCTCGCGGTGGCAGATCATGCCGGGCCAGCAGATGCCCGTCTGCCATCGACAACAGCAACGCATCCTGGCCGTCCGGGCCGGCCACGCAGAGCACCGTGTCATCACCGAAGGCTTCGGCCCGGGCTGGAACCTGCCGCCGTTGCCAGAGCAGCTGGCCGGTTCGCAGGTCGCGGAGTTCGAGCGTGCGATCATAGATTACCGGGACGCCGGTAAGCCGGGGCTGGCCCGTCCGGAAGAACGGCGTGCGCTGCACATGACGATGGTGCGGCTGGCCCTGCTGCAATCCAAGAGGACGCTGCCCCAATTGTCGGAGCAGCCGATCCTGCAGCGGTTCACCCGGCAGCATCCGCTCCGGCTGCACCGCGTCGGCGTAGGGGTTGCTGGCGATCCACAGTAGCCGGTGTTCACCGGCATCTGAATCGCTCACCTCGAAGACCGCCAGTTCGTCAGCGGTCGTCAGCAGCAGAATCCGGCCGATCATCATCGCCTGACTCAGCTGTGACCGCGTGATCCGGGAGATCTGTTGTCGCCAGATGGTACTGCTGGCCGTGTCCGCGAGGGGAATGCCGCCACCGATCGACCGTCCAAACCGGTCCTTCAGCAGCAGATTGCTGCCGTCGGTTTCCAGTGATGCGTCCGGGAAGGCGGAGGTGGCGGTGTGGATCAACGGGACGGGGATGCGGTTCCGGAGCAGTTCGCCGGCATCATTGGGTTGCAGGCCGTCGGTCACGGCGACCTCGCCAACCGGCCAGACGGCGGCCAGCGCCGCGGCATCGGCGGGTGGAGCGTCCCGGTCGCCCGGCTGGTCCGATCCGAGTGCCAGCAGATCGAGTTCGAGCCGCAGATTTTGACGGGCTGTTCCCAGGGCCAATTCAGCCTGCTGCCGCACCGCCGCGGCCAGCTGCTCCCGGGCCCCGCTGACGGCCGGATGATCACCGAACCGTTCCAGCACCAGTTCCAACGCTGTGATTCGCGCTGGCAGTGGCTCGACCGTGGCTGCAGCCTTCACGGCCGCCTCGGCTGTAACGCTGAGCTGGCTGGCGACCGAGCCGGCATCATCCTCCTGCGGCTGCCCGGTCGTTCTGGCCCGACCGAGCCGGTGCAGTTGCCGTTGGAGCCAGCGGTTCTCCGACAGCATGAGCTGCCCATCCTGGGGATCGGCAATCAGTGGCGGTGGGGCATCGGTGCCGGGCTTGCCCGCGGGGAGATCAAGGAAGCGCTGACAGACCTTCCAGGCGTTGGCTGAGTCGTTGGCAGCGAGGAACCCGGCGACGGCCTGCCGCAGGATGTCGCCGGCCACCTCAGGTGAATTGGCCGCGGTCGCTCCCTCCTGCCAGCATGATGAGGCCGCGTCAAAGTCATGCTTGATGGCGTACCGGATTGCCCGGCTGACGATCGCCGGAGCGGGCCGGAGGCCCGCCGCTCCATACGCCCGCCGGATGTCATCGAGGCCCGCTGCCGTCTGACCGGCCGCCAGTCGCAGCTCGCCCCGCCAGCCGATCGCCCAGGGATCGTTCGGGTCATCTGCGGTAGCCGTTTCAATCGCTTGTTCCAGGGGCACGGTCTGATGGAAGACGTCGAGCGAGTCGACGCCCTGTGAGATGATTTCGCCCCGATGAGCAACCAGATTGCCTGGCAGGCTCTCACCTCGGCCGGGTGAACTGCCGACAAGCTGTCCGCTGGCAAGGTCGATCTCGGCGACCGCCGGCGTGGTCAGCGGCACGAACAGTCGGCTGCCGGTGATCAGGGGCCGGCCGCAGACCTGCTGGTCGGCGAACCGCGTCGGACTCTCCCAACGCGGCTGGCCGTCATCAAGCGAGATCGCCGTGACCTGTTGCTGCCCAACGAGGATGACGTTGCGATCGACGACACCGGCAACCAGCAGGTGCTTATCCCGCGATCGGATCCAGAGGCTTTCGCCTGTCCGCAGATCGACGCAGTGGAGGTCATCCGAGCCGAATGGGGTGAGCAACACCCGGTCACCGGCCACCGTCGGCACCGTATCAAGCCAGCGACTCAGCGGCTGGCCGTCATCGGCGTCGGCCTGGTTCCGCACACCGGCGAGCCCACCGGCAAGGACCCGCAGCCTCAGCTGAATCCCGTTGGCCAGCCGCCGGACGTCGGCCGGCTTCGGTACGGCAAAGCGATAGGCCCACCGCAGCGTTCGGGCGGCAAGATCGACCGCGATCACGGCACCGGCCCCAGTCGGGCAGACCAGGATGCCACCGGCGAAGGACGGCGAGAGCCCACCCTGGCGGCGGTCTGCCCGGTTCTCAATATCGTGATCAAGATCGATGTCTGCCAACGGCTGTGACCAGAGGGTCGCCCCGCTGTCGGCCGCCAGCACGTCAAGCCTGATCTGCTGGCGTTCTTCCACCAGCACGAACAGTTCATCACCGAGCGGTAGGGGGCTGCCGAGATACCAGCGGCCGGTCGTCTCCTCGTCTTCGCGAGGCAGCTGCCACCGCTGCTGGCCGCTGGCGATTTCGTAGGCGACCAGATTGTTGTTGATCGTTTGCCCCGGGGTCGGACGTCCCAGCCGCCGGAGACGGTTGCGGGAGGACTCCGGCCGGCCGACGGTTGGGGGTGATTCGACGGCGAAGACCAGCCTTCCGTCACTGGCAAGGGTGGCGGTGGTGGCGTCGGTGAACAGCATGTCCAGCGGGTGCGGCATCTCGTCCGGAGCCTGGCGGTCATCGTTGTCGACCAGGGCCGACTCGGCGAGCCGGCCCTGCATCCAGACGCGTTTGCCCGATCGGAAGTCGACCGCGACGAGGCCCGCCCGCGACTGGGCCAAGAGAACGCCGTCAACCGCCAGTGGGGCTCCCGCTGGCAGAATCGGTAGGCCCTGATCGCGGAGCAGCTGCCGCCGCGCCGCCACCAGCCGGGACTCTTCCGGGTGGAGGGTCAGCGGGACGCGGTAGCGGGGCACCAGCAAAGGCCGGTCGCAGCTGCAGATTGGATTGCGGCCGGGGCTGCCCCGGTCCATCTGCCAGTTTCGGAAGTCTGCCAGTGGCCGGCCGGCCGTCCCCCGCACCGCTTGCATCAGCCGCTGCTCCAGCAGCCGGCGGTCGAGTCCACCGCCGAGCCGCAGCCGCTCGCCTCCAAGCCGTACCTCCGCAGGCAGGGCGGGCTTGGCTTGTGCGGTCGCCGCCGGGCTCCCGGTGGTTGCAAGGCTGGTCACCGTTTCCATGAGCTGCACCGCCGTCCGCACCGACTCCGGGAGCGTCACCGAGCGATCAGTGGAAAGCCGATCGAGCCAGGCTGCCGCGGCCAGCGGCTGGCCGGCTTCCAACAGCGTGGTGGCGACGACAATCGCCGCCCGGCTGCCGGCCGGCGCATGAAACCAGCGGCGGGCAACGGCCACAATTTGCCCGCTGTCGTTGGCAGCGATGCCGGCGGCCAAGGCTCGTTCGGCCCGGCTGCGAAACTGCAGCAGGTAGGCATCGCGACCGGCGGGGGGCAGGCTGCCGATCTGTTCGGTCACCCGGGTCTTCATGCTGCGGCTGGTCTGCCCGCCGGCGAGGCCCTCATCGAGGAAGACGTCTTCGTCGGCCGCGAGCATCTCGTCGAGCAGTGTGGCGGCATCGGCGAAGCGTTTCGCGTCGATCAGCCGTTTGGCCTGATCGAACTGCCGCTCGCGCAGCCGATCGGTCGGCAGAGAGACACCGCTGCCGAGGCCGACTTCGTCGGTAGTTTCCGCCGTTTCCTCCGCGGCCACCGGACGGGCGGGCACGCTGAGCAGGAGGCCGGCCAGCAGCAGGCAGACGAGCGAAGCGGCCCTTCTTGGCCGCGCTACAACCGTCCTATCGCCGGATATGCGGTTGGGAACTGCCCAGCCGCTGCCCAGTTCGATTTCCGCCGGGGTCGCTTTGCCGTCGTTCATTGGCAGGCCCTTCGCAGCTGAGAGCAGATCGTCCGCAGCTGTTCGGCAGCCGCTCGACCACACTTCTAGTTTTACCGTCTGGGCGGTTAATTGTCTCTTCCAGGTGTTCTCCGCCTCAGTTCAGCCCCGGAAAGTCCGGCAAAAATGTCCCACTGCCCGCGGCGGGCGTTGCTGGTTGCAGGGCCGAATTGCCCCCTCTTGCTGACTGGTTTCGGGGGCTTCAGCTACCGGCCTGCCGGTGGTCTGCCCGTGGGCCCGCCTCGTGTTCAGGCCAGAAAAAAGCGGTTTTTCTCTTGCAATTCTTAAATCAAGGCATCTAATCAGCGACGCAAACGACCTATTTGGGGTCGGGCTCCGAAATGCGGTCGGGGTAAATGCCGCACACTTTTCTGTACTGCTGTTGGGAGGCAAGAACGATATGGCGAAGAAGACCGGAAGTAAGCCGATGACGAAGACCGAAATCATGCGGGCGATCTCTGAAACGACCGGCTTGGCCAAGAAGGACGTCGTGGCAGTGGTTGAGTCGCTGACCGACGAGATCGCCAAGGCGCTGAAGTCAAATGGGATTGGCGTCTTTTCGATTCCCGGCCTGGTGAAGATTGAGCGGCGGAAGGTGCCGGCTCGTCCGGCCCAGAAGAACGTCAAGAATCCGTTCACCGGTGAACTGCAGGACCGCCCGGCCAAGCCGGCCAGCGTGAAGGTCCGCGTGCGGGCCCTGAAGAACCTCAAGGCGATGGCCGAAAGCTGATCCTTATCTGGCAGCGTGACGCTAAAAGCGAAACGGGCGGCATCCACGAAAGGATGCCGCCCGTTTTTTTGTCAGATGGTTTCGTGGCTGCTGGTTTTGCTTTTGGCTCAACAACGAAGCCGGCAGCGGAAGCTTCCAAGTGGACAGGGCCGGGATCGAACCGGCGACACACGGATTTTCAGTCCGTTGCTCTACCAACTGAGCTACCTGTCCGGACGACGCGGCAGCCCTCAATGGGGCGACAGGACGTCACAAGCCCCTATTCCTAGACCCAGGGGTGGTCCCTGTCAACGACCGTCCACACTCTGGGCACGGGAGAGCCGGTCGGTGATGGCCGCCCAGGCTGGCTCCGCCGGCACGGCGTCGGCCACCAGCCGGCCAAGCTCGCGTTGGTCGAGTGCGTGGAGTGTGGCATAGAGCATCCGGCCATAGGACGCCGGCTCATTCGGCATCGGTACCACCACTAGCGCTGGCGAGGCTGCCAGCCGGCGAATGGTCGCATCCTCAGGTGAGCGTGTCAGCCAGCCGATCCGTTCGCCCGCCGCCAGCCGGTCGGCCACCCGCTCAGCCGCCGTTGCCGTCGGCAAAACCTCCAGCGGCGTCCGCGGCGCGTAGTGCCGCCGCAACTGGCCCGGGCTGCGGGCCACGGCATCGGCCCCCTGCCCTGTCGAGCGGGCTTCAGCGGCCGGCTCGCTTGGCTCACCCGCTGCCGGCACGGCCGCGAGGGCCACCTCACCGCCGATTGCCGCGGCTAGCTGCTCGGCTGAGAGCGGCCCCGGCCGCAGGATCCGCGGCGGGTCAACGGTGCAGTCGAGCACGGTCGACTCCAGCCCGTGCTCGCAAGGGCCCGCGTCGAGAATCAGGCCGACCCGGTTGCCGAGCCCCTCGAGCACATGTTGGGCCGTCGTCGGCGAGACCGCTTCCGAGCGGTTGGCACTCGGGGCGGCCAGTGGAAAGCCAGCCTGCTCAATCAGCCGCCGGGTCAGGTGGAGTGCCGGACACCGCAGGGCGACCGTCGGCCCGCCGGCGGTGACAATGTCGGGTATGTCCGCTGCCTTCTTCACCACCACGGTCAGCGGCCCCGGCCAGAAGGCAGCAGTGGCCCGCTCGGCCGCCTCCGGCCAGTCGGCGGCCAGCCGCCGGGCCATTGCCGTGTCGGCCACATGAACGATCAGCGGATTGTTGGCGGGCCTGCCCTTGGCCCGAAAGATCAACGCCACGGCATCAGGGTCGAGGGCATTGGCCGCCAAGCCATAAACCGTCTCGGTTGGGATCGCCACCAGCCGGCCGGTGGCGAGCAGCTCGGCCGCCCGGGCCACCGCCGCCGCAGTTGCCAGGGCGGGAACCGCCTCGCCCTCGGGCCAGGCAACCCGGGCAAGGGCCGGCAGCGGCGGACGGTTCACAGGCACGGGGGGCATTGGCAGACCGGTTGCAGGGGGCGGGCTTTCGACGCATCATGGCACCTTCGAGCCAGCACGCAAGCGAGCGCCCCGAGGGCGTCAGGAGCCCCAACCGTGAGCACCCCCCCCTCCCCACTGATCGGCGTGGTCATGGGCAGCCAGTCCGACTGGAAGACGCTCGAGCGGGCCGCGACGGTCCTGGCAGACCTCGGTGTGCCGCACGAGTGTGAGATTGTCTCAGCCCATCGCACCCCCGATAAGCTGACCAATTATGCCCGCTCGGCGGCGTCCCGGGGCCTGCGGGTGATCATTGCCGGTGCCGGCGGGGCGGCTCACCTGCCTGGCATGCTGGCTGCCCAGACCCATCTCCCGGTGCTCGGCGTGCCAGTTGAGTCGGCGGTGCTGCGGGGCATCGACTCGCTGCTGTCGATCGTCCAGATGCCGGCCGGTGTGCCGGTGGGAACCCTCGCCATCGGTGCTGCCGGCGGCACGAACGCCGCGTTGCTGGCGGTGTCGATACTGGCCCTCAACGACGATGCCCTGCGGCAGCGGCTGATCGACTTTCGCACTGCCCAGACCGACCGGGTACTCGGCGACCGGCTGCCGCCGGCCGGCTCGCCCTGATCAGCCGGCCTTCGGAGCATGTCCATGGATTCCCTGCCCGACCTCCCTCCACCGATTCTGCCCGGGGCCACCCTCGGTGTGCTTGGCGGCGGCCAGCTGGGGGCAATGTTTGCCATGGCGGCCCGGCGGATGGGTTACCGGGTGGCCGTCATCAGCGACACGGCCGACTGCCCCGCCGCCCGGCATGCTGACCGGCTGCATGTCGGGAGCTTCGCCGACCCGGCGTTTCTCACCGAGGCGGCCGCGGGACTGGCGGTGGTGACCTTTGAGTTTGAGAACGTACCGGCGGCAGCGGGGCGGGCCCTGGCAGCAAGGCTGCCGGTGCGGCCCCACCCCGACGTACTGTTCATCACACAGGACCGCGGTCGCGAAAAGGCCTTTCTTGTCGAACAGGGCATTCCTTGTGGCGATCACCGGCTGGTGCATTCGGCCGCCGAGTTGGGAACGGCTGTCGAAGCGATTGGCCTGCCTGCGGTGCTCAAGACCGCCGCCTTCGGCTATGACGGCAAGGGGCAGCAGGTGCTGCGTCAGCCTGCCGATCTGACCACCGCTTGGACCGCCCTCGGTGGCGGCCCCTGCGTACTCGAGGCCTGGGTCGATTTTGACTGCGAGCTCTCGGTCGTGGCTGCCCGCGGGCTTGACGGGAGCGTCGTCGCCTTCCCGACGTTCCGCAACGATCATGCCCGGCAGATTCTCGATGTCAGCTCCTGTCCCGCGGCCGTTCCCGTTGAGACAGCGGGGGAGGCCGAACACCTGGCCGCCACTGTTCTCTCAGAGCTGGGGGTGGTCGGGGTCGCCTGCGTCGAGTTCTTCCTGACTCGCGACGGCCGGTTACTGGTCAACGAGATCGCCCCACGGGCGCATAACTCAGGGCATCTCACGATCGAAGCGTGTCGCGCCAGTCAATTTGAGCAGCAGGTGCGGGCGATCTGTGGCCTGCCGTTGGGATCAGCCGACCTGCTTGCGCCGGCCGCAATGGCCAACCTGCTGGGTGACTGCTGGGCCGACGGCGAGCCCAACTGGGCGGCGGCCCTCGCCGTGCCAGGCGTCCGGCTGCACCTCTACGGCAAGTCACCGCCCCGGCCCGGCCGCAAGATGGGCCACCTGACTGCCACTGCCGCCACGGCTGCCGAGGCCGTCACCGCGGTCCGGCAGGCCCGGGCAGCCCTCTGACAAAGTGCGTTCACTGCGGGGCCAGCTGCCGGCCCTTCCACGAGGTCTGCAGGCCAAGCAGTCGCCGGGTAAGGGCGTACCACTGGATGATGAGAAACACCGTGATCGCCAGCGGCTGGGCAAGGCTGCTGGCCAAGCTCTGGCGAAACCGACCGACAGCCAGCAGCCGTGGCAGCAGCGACAGGCCGATTGCCAGCAGTGTCATCCCGCCTGCGGCCGGTGACCAGCCCACCCGCGGCCAGCCTGTCAGCCAGCCCAGCAGGAGCACTGTGGGTAGCACCTGGCCGCCGGCCAACAGGAGCGAGAAGGGGAGAATCGTCCGCGGTGAGCCAATCCCCTCGGTCGCATTCTTGGCCAAGCCGGTGAAGACATCGCCGCTGGTAACGTACATGCGACAGCTCGCCACGTCGGTCGCATCGAAGATGTCGGTCCGCAGGCCGGCCCGGCGATAGAGCCGCGGCAGCATGATGCCATCGTGCAGCGAGGCAGCAATCGCCGCGTGCCCCCCTGCCCTGTCGTAGGCCGGCTTGGTGGTGATAAAGAACTGTCCGCAGCCGGCGGCCAGCGCCGGGTCGGTCGAACGACGGCTGCGGGCCAGGGGCAGAAAGCCGAGCAGCACGAAGTGAATCAGCGGCAGCAGCAGCCAGGCCAGGAAGCAGGGTGTCTCCTGGAGGGGAAAGCCGCTGGCCAGCCCGACGTCGGCCTGCTTCAGAAAGCCGACGCTTCGGGCAAGGGCGTCGGCTGTCAGCCGCACGTCGGCATCGAGAAACACCAGGGTCTCGTGCCCGGCGGCCCCGGCCAGCTGGGAGCAGGCATGCTGCTTGCCGCACCAGCCAGCCGGCAATGGTCGGCCGGCCAGCAGCCGGATGCGGGGGTCATCGGCGGCCGCGGCGGTGACGATCGCCGCCGTGTTGTCGGTGCTGGCGTCATCGAGGATGAGCAGTTCCAACTCGATCCCCCGGCTGGCCAGCACGTCATCGATCAGCCGGCCGATCACCAGCTGTTCGTTGCGGGCCGGCACCAGCACCGACACTGGCGGGAGTTCGGCCGGTGGTGACGGACCGCGGCGAAACACCCGCAGGTTCACCAGCGTCATGCCGGCAGGAATCGCCGCGAGCCCTGCCGCAAGCCCCGCTAGCAACAGCATCGTGTCAGCTGGGGTCATGATGACTCCGATCCGTGCGCGGGGTCGAACCGTTGGCCCAGCAGCCAGGCCCGCAGCCTTCGAAACAGGTCGTACATGCCCCCCACGCCAACCCGACCGGTCGCCAGCCGCTCGAAGGTGGCCGGGTCGCGGCTGATGGCAGCGGCTGCCAGCCGATTCTGGGTCTGCTCCAGCAGTGCGGTGAGCTGCTCGTTCCAGGCGTCGGCATCGCGTTCGGGAAAGGCCTCGATGGCCTGCGGCGGGCCGAAGGCGACCAGGGCTTCGGGCAGTCGCTCAGTCCAGAAGGGATACTCTACCGCCAGCGGGATCACCAGACCGCGTTTCGCCGCAGCGGCGGCATGGCCAACCCCGGGACGCAGGTCGATCGGCCGCTGCCGGGGGTCAGCGAAGTGCCCTTGGGCGGTGACCCAAAAGATCACATCGGGCCGTTCGAGGGCTGCCCGGGCCAGCCGCAGAAACCTGGCCGCCCCCTTCCAACTGTCCGGCTCGATGCCCAGAAAGCCAATCGATTCAAGGAAGGAGTATTTCCGTAACGCCGCCGCCTCAATCGGCCCATAGTTGAGCCGATCGGGGTAGAGCCGCTGGGCAACGGCGAGAAAGATCAGCGGATCCCACCAGCCGGGATGGTTGGTGTAGATCAGCACCGGCTGGCCGCCAAGGTCGGGGGCGTGCGACGCGTCGGCTTCTT
>Ga0180431_10001838_pt1 | contig 28898 bp, 28 predicted proteins | sample SS_ome_11_FD_132459 | JGI IMG/M metagenome (GOLD analysis project Ga0180431, IMG submission 132459) | Hypersaline lake sediment archaeal communities from the Salton Sea, California, USA - SS_1_MS_1 metaG | ecosystem: Environmental > Aquatic > Non-marine Saline and Alkaline > Hypersaline >... | reverse complement strand
GGCGGGGATGACGTCAAGTCATCATGTCCCTTATGCCCAGGGCGACACACATGCTACAATGGGAGGTACAAAGGGTCGCGAAGCCGTAAGGTGGAGCCAATCTCAAAAAACCTCCCCCAGTTCGGATTGAGGTCTGCAACTCGACCTCATGAAGCCGGAATCGCTAGTAATCGTAGGTCAGCCATACTACGGTGAATATGTACTCGGGGATTGTACACACCGCCCGTCACACCAACCGAGTGGGGGGTACCTGAAGTCGCTCTTCTGAGGGCGCCGAGGGTAACCTTCGCAAGAGGGGTGAAGTCGTAACAAGGTAGCCGTAGGAGAACCTGCGGCTGGATCACCTCCTTTCTAGGGAGTACTGGACCAACCAAAACTGCAAATGATCTACTGCGCTGTCCCTTTTCATCCAATTCGTCTTTCTCTCTATCCTTTCGGGAGGAGCTGCATTGCTCTTCTCAGCGAAGCCGTTGGTTGGGTAGGAGCCCTCCTATGCGTTCCCATGGTGCGAAACGGGAGCTGCTCTTGCTGCAGGATGAGAGTTCCCGGCAGCCGACACCCTCGGCCTCCGTCCCGAATCGAGACCTCGGTGGTCCTACGATCCGATCTTGCATCACTCCGTTCTTCTCATAGGGTGACGCGCGTCACCAACTGTCGTGTCGGAGCCGTCCATTGCACCTGGCCGCGCTTCCTGCCGATCGATCGGCAGAAGACATACGCTTACAGCAATGAAGAAGAGGGAGGGCGAATGTTGTCGACCACCAGCAACAAAGTGAGCTTCGCCGATCTGTGGGCCGATCTTGGGGACCTCAGTGACGTCGATCGTGGTGAGACGATCTATCACCCGGGAACAGCAAGCAGCTCCGTGTACATCGTGGAGAGCGGGCGTGTCAAGCTTGCGTACCTCGACGAAAGCGGCAAGAAGCTGACGCTGACGATTGTGGATGCAGGCGAGATCTTCGGGGAGATGTGCCTGGTAGGTGAAAAGCACAGGCGACATCTTGCCACTGCCATTGAGGAGACGGTGCTGCGCTGTGTCGACAAGAAGATCTTCATGAAGCTGATCGGTGAAAATCCGGAAGCCCTCCAGCAGCTGGTTCAGCACTTCGCCGGGCGCATGCGTGAGTTCGAGGAAACACTCGAGGATCTGGCCTTCCGAGACATCCAGGCGCGACTCTCCCGGCAGCTTCTCAAGCTGTCCGATGTGTATGGCGTCGAAACGAAAGAAGGGATTCTGATTGGCCTCTCCGTGACCCACAAGGAGCTTGCCGACATGATCGGCTCCGCGCGGGAGAACACGACCCTGGCGCTCAACCGCTTTGCACGGGAGGGGATCCTCGACAAGAGCCGATATCGAATCGTCATCAAGAACGAAGCAGGTCTACGGAAGAAGTGCCACGCCAGCTAGGCGGGCGACACAAGCAGCAGCTGTATCTCGCAGGGAGAAGGGGACGATGCACGTCGTCCCCTTTTCTCTTTCTTCGATCACAAATGCGGGATTGCATTACGGGTTGTCTCTCGTAGCGATGTCGAGGAGACTGTGTTTGTGTGTTCTGAGTCTGTGAAGGGAGGATTCCTGTGAGTATCCACATTGGCGCGAAACTCGGCGAGGTTGCCTCTAGCATCTTGCTTCCGGGCGACCCACTGCGGGCGAGATTCATTGCAGAGACGCTGTTGGAGGATCCGGTCTGCTTCAACGAGGTTCGCGGAATGCTCGGGTTCACCGGTGGCTATCAAGGGCGGCGGATCTCGGTCATGGGGACCGGCATGGGGCTCCCCTCCGCATCGATCTACATCCACGAGCTGATCACCGAGTATGGCGTGAAAGAACTGATCCGTGTCGGCACGTGCGGCGTACTCCAGCCGGATCTTCGGATTGGCGACATTGTCTTGGCAATGTCCGCGTCGACGGACTCGAATACAAACAGACTTCGCTTTGGAGGACGTAGCTTCGCGCCGACGGCCAGCTTCTCTCTCCTACGGACAGCCTATGACATCGCCACGGCGCGGGATCTCCCCGTTTATGTGGGAGGTGTCCTTTCTTCGGACACGTTCTACGGGGATGATCCGGACGAATGGAGGCAGTGGGCGGCTTTCGGCGTGCTTGCGATCGAAATGGAGGCGGCCGGTCTGTATACGCTGGCGGCCAAGTTCGGCGTCGATGCATTGACGATCCTGACAGCGAGCGACAGTCTGGTGCAACGGACAGCTGTGTCGAGCGAGGATCGGGAGCGCAGCTTCACCCAGATGGCGGAGATCGCGCTCGAGACTGTGCTCTAGGGAGATGGAGGGAATGGACCGGCGACTCGACGAGGTTCTTCGCATCTTGCACCCCCCGGCGGGAGAGAAGCTCTGGTACGGTGGAGCGTCCCCGTTTGGCAGCCTGAGAGGGGTGAATGCAGACACAGCTGCAAGGAAGCCCGAACCAAGCCGCCACAGCATCTGGGAACTCGCTCTTCACATTGCCTATTGGGAGTATGCTGTCCGGAGGATCCTCGACGAACTCCCCGCGGGGAGTTTCCCGCGGTCTCCGGCTGATTGGCCGGCTGTTCCCGACGTCCGAAGTGAGAGATCGTGGAAAGAAGATCGTACGTTACTTCGTCGCGAGCATGAGGCCGTCACCGATGCCGTTGCCCGATTCGATTCGAAAAGAGTTGACGAGATCGCACGCGGCAGCGGATCGCATCGCTACATCGACCTGATGTACGGTGTTATCATGCACAACACGTATCACGCCGGGCAGATCCAGTTGGCAAAGCGGCTGCTTGCCGAAGGTCGCGCTGGCTGCCCCGGCTGGATGCAATCCCAACGGGAGACACCAGGAGGTGCAAAGGAATGAACATCGGACTCGTCGTCTACTCGTGGTCGGGGAACACCCTATCGGTGGCGGAGAGGCTCAAGGAAAGGCTTGCGACGGTCGGTCATTCGGTGGATCTCATTCAAGTGCAAGTCATCGGCGAGCGGAAGCGGGGAGCACCGGACTTCGAACTCGCCGCGCTGCCCGATATCGGCGGCTACGAAGCGCTTGTCTTCGGCGCTGCTGTCGAAGCATTCTCGCTGTCGCCGGTCCTGGCGGCCTATCTGAAGAGGATCGAGTCGCTAGCCGGGCAGCAGGTCGCCTGTCTGGTAACCCAGCAGTTCCCGTATCCGTGGATGGGTGGCCATCGCGCTGTTCGACAGATGCGGAAGCTGTGCCAGGCCAAGGGGGCAACGATTGCCGGTTCGGCGGTTGTCAACTGGGCGGCGTCACGCCGCGAGAAAACGATGGCCGCAGCGATCGACCGACTGGCGGGGTCGTTCTAGAGGCCCCGTACCGATTGCCGTTCCACCGGATGCGATCGGATCAATTGGCGTAGCATGTCGCGTTCGTGGCTTGCGCTGTGTCGCCACGCGTGCGGGCTGCAACGCTGGCAGGTATTCGGAGGGGAAATCGTAGATTTGTGGTCTACGCTTCTCCCCACGATTGACAGGAGGAATCATGGATGACAGCCAGGCGATTCGAGATAGCGCGCTCGACTACATCGAGGGATGGTACGAGGCGAACGCCGAGCGGATGAACCGAGCCCTCTCTCCGTATCTTGCCAAGCGTCGTGTAGTCTCGGAGGATGAGATCTGGCATGTGGACAAGGCGTGGATGATCGATGTGACGGGGAAGGGACGAGGACGGATCGAGGATCCGTCGGCCGGTCGTAGGGAGATCCGGATTCTGGACCAGACTGACACGATGGCGACCGCGAAGATCGTCTCCGAACGCTTCGTCGATTACCTTCATCTTGCGAAGGTGGATGGCCGATGGTCCATCGTGAACGTGCTTTGGGATCTGCATCCATGATCGAGCTCGCGGCGAATGCGTCACTGGAACTCCCGGCCTCGACCGAGCTTGTCCCGTGGCTCCCACGGCGGTACTGTGGGAGAGCAGGTCGGGGCAGCATACGACGATGGAGGGGCGTTCGATGATACAACCAGGAGAAACGGCGAACATGGCGTTGTTTTGCGATTTCGAGAACGTCGCACTCGGAGTCAAGGAAGCGGAGTATCCGAGATTCGATATCGACAAGGTGCTGGAGAAGCTTCTGCTCAAGGGGAACATCGTCGTCAAGAAAGCCTACTGCGATTGGGCACGCTACAAGGAGTTCAAGAAGTCGATGCACGAAGCATCGTTCGAGCTGATCGAGATCCCTCACGTTCGGCAGTCAGGCAAAAACTCGGCGGACATTCGGATGGTTGTCGATGCGCTCGATCTGTGCTACACGAAAGAGCATGTGGATACGTTCGTGATCATCAGCGGTGACTCGGACTTCTCGCCGCTGGTCAGCAAGCTTCGCGAGAACAACAAGACGGTGATCGGTGTCGGCGTGAAAAGCTCGACGTCGGATTTGCTGATGGCGAACTGTGATGAGTTCATCTACTACGACGACCTGGCGCGTCGCAAGAAGCCGGCAAAGAAGACGGCCAAGGCACCCGCCAAGAAGACGACGGCGAAGAAAGGCACCAAGGCCCCTGCACCCTCGGCGGAGGACAAGAAGCAGGAGGCGTGGGAGCTAGTCGTCGAGACGTATGAAGCGCTTGTTGAGGAACGAGGCGAAGGCGAGAATATCTGGGGCTCGATGATCAAGCAGACGCTCAAGCGGCGGAAGCCCGGATTCAGCGAGTCGTACTATGGATTCAAGTCGTTCGGACAGCTGCTCGAACAGGCGGGCAAGCAAGGTATCCTGCAGCTGGAAAAGGATGCCAAATCGGGCGGCTTCATTATCAAGAACGCCAAGGCCTGGTAATCTCAACAACGCTCCGGGTTGGCAGTTCGATAAGGACTCGGACCCGGATCGAGGCATGGAAGCAGCTCGAACCTGGCGAAACGGTCCGCTAGGTTCGAGCTGCTTCGACCATGCTGGCCCAGATACGATGTCTAGAGCCTTGCCAGCGCCTCCAACCCCGCGCCAAGCTGCATCCCGACAAGATTGCGGATCGGGATGACTTCGTAGTTCAGGTTCGCCACAACGGCATCGTGATGGGTCCGGAAGATCTCGTCGACAGCATTCCACGCATCGCCAAACACGGTGTCCGAACGCGCTTGGTTCTCCTCATCGAAGACCCGGAGCACCATCCCCACCAGAAGAAGATGATAGAACGGGTGCACCGCCTGGCTGTCGAACAGCTCGGCGACCGTTGCTTTGCGCTCCATCTCAGGGTTCTTCGAGGCGAACGTGCGTTCGGCCTGGATTCCAGCCGGGAGCGTCTCCAGGAAGTTCTCCACCGCTGTCCGTAGCGATGTCATCTTGCTCAGCAGGCCAGAGACCTTGTCGTACTCCGCTTGCACGGCCTTGAACAGCGTCTCACTTTGCTCAAGGCGATCGAGGACGGCGTCGCGACGGATCACATCGCTCTCGCCTAGGTCATCGATCCGAGGGTCATAGAAGTACGGCAGTTCACATACGAGCGTGAACGGATCGCAGAACCGACTAGCATAGCCGAACGAAGACGCGCCTGAGCGAATGATCTCAGCAGGATCCTTGTCGGTGTTCTCCGCCAGGTAATCGTACGATTCCTCGATTCGTGGAAGACGGTACACGGCATCCGCAAAACGAACGGCGAATGGCATCTCCGGCTCGCCCAAACTGAGCGGCAACTCGAACCGTTTCGCCAGGGCGTATAGCGTTTCGCACCATTCCGGCGCTTCCCGGGTGATGTAGGCGTAGACCCCCCCGAAGCCTGCGTTGTGAAGCGAGTATAGGAAGTCGGGCCGTAGCTCTTCGATCAGCTTCATCAGGACCTGCGTCTCCGGAAGGGGACGGTCGAAGTGAAGCGTCTTGTAGTCGACGGGGAACGTCCACTCGACCTGCTCAAATCCGGCCGGGCGGAAGAAGTTTCGAGCGTAGTTCTCGACAGTGAACGGGCCCTTGAACCAGCCCTCATTCAGTTTGGTGCCGTCTGGGTCAATGCACTTGATGATGTGGAACGTCGTGTCGAACTGCGCTAGCAGCTCAGCGTCGGTGCAGAGAAGCTCTGCCAGATGGTCGGCCATGACGCTTCCGATCGGCTCGTTGGGGTGCGGGCAGGCATAGAACATGGCATGTCGCTTCCCGTGGCCGATCTTGAGGACACGAATCGGATGGCCGCCGCGGGAGTGTCCACCGACTGTCACGGTGACCTTGTCCGGGTAGCGTTCCGCCAGTGCTTCGGTTCGTTGATCGAGTTCATCGACGGTGTAGAAACTGCTCCAATCGGGAAGTGTGTTGAGCTGCCGCTCGAACCGCATGCTGTACCTCCTATCGGTTCTTCTGGCGCGGATCCAGGGCGTCGCGAAGCCCATCTCCGACGAGGTTGAATGCAAGAACGGTGAAGAAAATGGCCAATCCTGCCGATGTGGCCATGTGTGGCGCCTGGCGAAGGAATCTCCTTCCCATGCCGATGATCGCGCCCCAACTGGCCTGCGGCGGCTGGACGCCGTATCCGAGGAACGAGAGACCGCTTTCGAGGAGGATGGCACCGGCAACACTGAGCGTCGCGGTCACGATGATTGGGGCCAGCGCGTTTGGGAGCAGATAGCGGAACATGATCCTCAGATGCGAAGCGCCGATTGCACGCGCTCCCTCGACGAAGTCCTGCTCCTTAAGGGAGAGGATCGTGCCGCGGAGAACACGGGCGTACTGAGCCCACATCGTCAGCCCGAGGACGAGCATGATGTTGAAAATGCTGGGCGGAACGATGGTGACGATGGCGAGGATCAGCAGCAGCGCAGGGATTGACATCAGAATGTCGACCAACCCCATGATCAGCGGATCGATAGGCGAGCCGAAGTAGCCGGCCATCAGCCCCATACACACGCCGACAATCAGCGACAGGCCGGCGGCGATGAATCCAACGGTCAACGAGATCTGCGCTCCGACCATCAGACGGCTGAGCACATCGCGACCGAGATCATCAGTCCCGAGAAGGAAAGTGGCGCTTGGCGCCTCGAGCTTGTGCAGAAGATGAATCTCCAGCGGGTCATACGGAGCCAGATGAGGAGCGATCAGCATCGCTATGTAGAGGAGGACCAAGAAGACTCCCGCAACGACTGCCGCCTTATTCTTGCAAAAGCGAACATAGTGCTGACGGAACAGACTGTAGCGCCATCTCTCGCGAAGTTGCGTCATCGGTCAGAGCCCCCTATTCGTACCGGATCCGCGGATCGATGAACCCGTAGACGAGATCGGTCGTCAGATTGGCCAGAATGACGACGACGGCTCCCAGTAGGATGATCGCTTGAACGACCGGATAGTCACGGTTTCCGAGTGATTGGAAGACCAGACGTCCCAGTCCCGGCCAGGCGAAGACCGTCTCAATCAGCACGCTCCCGGATAGGATGTACGCCAGATAAAAACCGAAAATCGTGACCACCGGGATCGCCGCATTGCGAAACGCATGCTTGACGATGACGATGCGCTCTGCGAGCCCCTTGGCTCGTGCTGTGTTGACATAGTCCTGTCGCAGCACTTCGAGCAGGCTCGATCGGATCATTCGCGTGAGTCCTCCGGCAAGACTGAACCCGAGTACGAAGCCGGGCATGACGAACGTTCGCCAATCGCCCATACCACTGGTTGGCAGAAGCCGCCACTGCACCGAGAAGAGCAGGATCAGCATCAAGCCAAGCCAGAAAACCGGCATCGACATGCCAAACAGAGAGAAGCCGGTGCTGAAGTAGTCCACGATGGAGTTCTGCCTCAGTGCTGAGAACACGCCAAGAGGAAGCGATAACGCGATCGCAATCGCGTATCCGACGAGAGCCAGTAACACGGTCGGCAGAAGCCGCGCCTTGATCAACGGCCACACCGGACTGCGGAAGCGGATCGAGTTGCCCATGTCGCCTCGAACGATGTTCCCGAGCCACTTGACGTACTGAATATGCAGCGGTTGATCGAGACCCCATTTGGCACGAAGCTGCTCAATCATCGAGTCGCCCACGTCTCCGCCTGCGTAACCGCCGACGCCGAATCCAAGCAAGATCCGGATGGGGTCTCCCGGAGTCAGATGGAGAATGGTGAACACGATCACCGTGATCGCAAAGACGATCGGAATGGCGGCAAGCAGCTTGCGTATCGTGTATTGGATCAACGGATTCCTCCGGAGTTGAAGAGGCGCGTGACCCAACCGGAACCGATTGGGTCACGCCTATGCCTCTATGGAATGTCTACTCGTCTAGCCAGATCTGATGGATCAGCTCGAGCTGACCGAGCGGAAGCTCGGACATGCCCATGACGTTTGAACTCCAGAAGGTAAACGCTGGCCACGCCACGACCTGAATCAGCGGCGGATCCTTCATCCACTCTTCCTGATACTGGTAGTAGAACTCCTGCCGTCGCGCGAGGTCGGTCGTCGTCTTCCCGGAATAGAGGAGCGAGTCGACGAGAATGTTCGCATACCCCTGAAGGTTGAACGGTCCCGTTGAAGCATGGTACTGCTCCTGGAGTGCCGGTGTGAAGCCGACGCCGTACTGGACGATATCGATTCCAAACTCGCCCGCGAACGCCATGTCGAGCCAGGTTCCGAACTCGACGGTCTTGATCTCGGACGACACACCAACCGCAGCGAACTGCGTGTTCAGGATGACCGAGATCTGTTCGAGTTCGACACCGCCTGACGGAACGAGGATGACCAGATGCAGGTTTTCCCCGTCCTTGTCGACGAAGCCATCGCCATCCGTATCCGTCCAACCGGCCTCGGTGAGGAGCGCCACGGCTGCGGTCGGATCGTATCGGTACAGCTCGGCGTACTTGTCGTTGACCGACTCATCGTAGTACATGCCCTGCATACGGGGCATCGGCGAGTTCGGCACGTAGGAGTAGCCGTAGAAGATGGCCTCATTGATCGATCCGCGGTCAATGGCGTTGAACAGTGCCGTGCGAACGCGGAGATCCTGCAGCGGCTCATAGGCGAAGTTGAACCCCGCCTGCACGAACTGCACGATCGGGTTCAAGAAGACGGACAGCTCGGGATCTGCTTCGACCGTAGAAACATCGGCCATCGATCCGCCGATCATGTGGACCTCGCCCGTCTCGAGCGCGGCAAACTGAACGGCCGCTTCTGGAATGACCTTCACGACAAACGCGTCGAGGTACGGGCGCCCACGCCAGTAGTTCTCATTGGCGACCACGCGGACATACTGTCCCGGGGCCCACTCATCGAAAACGAACGGTCCGGTACCCATCGGCGCGCGGATCGTTGCGTCCATGCCGACAGCTTCCGTGTACGACTCGCAGATGATGCCTCCGATAAGCGCGAGATCATCGAGGAAGAACGGGGTCGGGTCGGTCAGGTTGAACTGGACCGTCAGATCGTCGATGACTTCGACGGTATCGATCTGTGCGAAGTTCGTCATCCGCGCCGCGCCCGTCGCAGGATCGAGGACCTTCTCGAAGGTGTACTTGACGTCGGCAGCGGTGAACGGCGTGCCGTCATGCCAGAGAACGCCTTCTTGGAGATGGAAGATCCACGTGAGCTCGTCCGGGCTCTCCCAAGACTTCGCCAAACCCTCGCGGAAGCCTGTCAGCCCAGGCTCGTAGCATATGAGGGTCTCGTAGATCCGGTCGGCGATGGTGCTTGAAGGACCATCGGTGAGCAGGATCGGGTTGAGGTTCGACGGTTCGTTTCCCGCGGTGTAGAGTGTTCCGCCGTACTGCGGCTCCTGCGCAAAGCAGGCGAGCGAGACGAGAACAAACCCAACAACGAGAGACCAACGCAACAGGTTGCGTGTCATGCATGCCTCCTTGTCTCTGTGGAAAACCAGTTTCCGTATGGAGAGGCGAGTCTCCGTGCATCGAAAGAATACCGGAAACATATCTATGATGCACAACCAGTATGCTGCGCTTGCTGCTGTCTGTCAACCCCTGATACATTGCACTAGCAAGCGACGAATGCCGTTCTTCTGACCCTGCGCAATGAGTCGGGCGTCGAAAACGGAAGAGCACGGCATCTTGGCCAGCCAACCTGCGGTTGAGTATAGTCCTGTCATGTCCTCTGACTTGCTTCACGAACTGCGAGAACGGATCGTGTCGTCCGAGTTCTCGCCTGGTGCTGCACTCAATGAGAAGACACTTGCTGAGGAGTACCAAGTGAGCCGCACGCCGATTCGGGATGTGCTCATCCGGCTCGAGGGGGAGAACTTGGTTGGCAACACGCCGGGACGGGGCTTCTTCGTCAAGAACGTCACCGTGACGGAGTTCCGTGAGATCCTTGAGATTCGTGTCCACCTGTGCGAACTGATTGGTCAGCTCGTTGCCGAGAGGATCACAGCTCCTGAGCTAGACGCGCTTCGTGAACTCCATGGCGAGATATCGGCCGACGAAGAACTTGAAGCACTTCGGCAGTATGATATCCGCTTTCACAGACTGATTGACGAAGCGACTCACAATGCTGCCTTGGCTCGCCAGGAGAATCAGCTCGTGAATCAGTTCGCTCGGATCAGGCTATCGCTCGCACCGTTGGATGAGAGTTCGGAGTTCGAGCCACTGAAGGAGGATGTGCGCATGTTCGTCGAAGGGGCGGCCGCGCGAGATGCCGCGATGTGCACGCAGGTTCTGCGAGATCATGTTCGGCGGTTCGTCGATCATGTACTCGACATGAGTCTGTAGACATGGGATGTCGCGGCTTCATCGAATGCCAGGCGACATCGGATTGCTAGCGGGAGCGACGCTTGGCGAGGACGGCGCATACATCGGCGAGTGCTAGATCCCGGGATTCGAGCAGCACGAGCAGGTGATACAAGAGATCTGCCGATTCCTCGGCCAACCGCGTATCGGATTCGGTCCACGCAGCAAGACAGGTCTCGAACGCCTCTTCTATGATCTTCCTGCTGATCTCCCCGACGCCGCCGGCCAGCAGGCGGGCCGTGTACGAGCTGTCGGGGGCGGCGGAGGCACGATCACCGATGATCGAGGTAAGCTCGCCAAGGACACCGAACGGAGAGACTGATGTACGACTGACGATTTCGAGCTCTCCTTCTGTCGTGATGCAGCGATAGAAGCAGCTCTGTGCGCCGGTGTGGCAGGCCGGACCGGAGGGGGTCACGAGAAACAGAAGTGCATCCTCGTCACAGTCCACACGGATCTCCTCAATACGCAGCTGGTTACCCGAGGTGTCTCCCTTTCGCCACAGGCATTCGCGAGACCGACTCCAGAAGTGAGCGAAGCCGGTCTCAATTGTCCGCTCGATCGCCTCACGATTCGCCCAAGCAAGCATCAATAGTTCGCCGGTCTGTGCGTCTTGTGCAGCTACGGGGACGAGCCCCTGGTTGTTGTACGTCAGTCGATTGGCCGCGTTTCCCTTGCTCACGCCTGGTCACCACCTTGATTGGCTATCGATGTCATCGAGAGGGCCATTCTCATCGGAAGACCGCGGGCTGCCAGGGCCCTCTTGACCTCGTCGATCCGAAGCGTCTTGAAGTGAAAGATTGACGCGGCCAGCGCCGCATCGGCCTCTCCCTGTGTGAATGCGTCATACAAATGATCGACCGACCCAGCGCCCCCCGATGCAATCAGGGGGACGTTCGTCGCTTGGCGGACGTCTCGTGTCAGTTGCAGGTCGTACCCGTCCTTTGTCCCGTCGCAATCCATGCTTGTGAGCAGGATCTCCCCTGCTCCGAGATCGGTGGCGTGCTTGGCCCATTCGACGGCGTCCAAGCCGGTCGGGGTTCGCCCGCCGTCGATCAACACCTCGAATCGGGCGTCCTCGGTTCGGCGGGCATCGATTGCCAACACAATGCACTGGTTGCCGAACCGCTCGGCTGCCGTGGCAATCAGGTCCGGCGAGCGAACGGCGGCCGAATTGAGCGAGACCTTGTCGGCGCCGGCCTCAAGCAGAGCCCGGATATCGGCGAGGGTTCGGATCCCCCCGCCGACCGTCAGCGGGATGAACACCACCGCCTGGACCTTGCGAACCACATCGAGAAGGATCGGGCGATCGTCGGATGTCGCTGTGATATCGAGGAACACCAACTCATCTGCCCCCTCGGCATCGTAGCGTCGGGCGCAAGCGACAGGATCCCCGGCATCGACAAGGTCGAGAAATCGGACTCCCTTGACGACCCGTCCGCGATCGATGTCGAGACACGGAATGATCCGTCTTGCAAGCATCATGACCTCCTTGAGATCGCTAGCGCATCGCGCAGCGTGAAACGGTTCCGATACAACGCCATGCCGACGATGGCTCCTTCCACCGACGTCTCGGAAAGCATGCGGAGATCGTCGAGGCTGTCGACGCCACCAGACGAGATCACGGGACGATCCGTGCTGTTGACGGCCATGGCCATCAGATCGACATTCGTACCGCTTAGCATCCCATCGCGGCTCACATCGGTGACGATGAACCGTGCCGCGCCAAGATCGGTCAGGCGCTGAATCAGGTCGATCGCCAACCACGCGCTGCTTTCGGTCCAACCGGAGACGCAGACGGAACCGTCACGGCTATCGATGGCGATGGCCAATCGGTCTCCGAAGGCATCGATCAACGGTCTTGCACGCTCCGGATCGGTTGCAGCCGAACCGACGACGGCACGATCGACGCCTATCTCTAGCGCTGCTTGCACGTCTTGCCCACGGCGGAGACCTCCACCAAGCTGAATCGATGCGTCAACGGAGCGTTTGATCCGACGAACCAGCTCCAGTTGCTGCGGCGCTCCGGCAAACGCACCGTCGAGATCGACGATGTGGATCCACTGTGCACCGGCAGCGTCCCATGCTCGGGCTACAGCGAGCGGATCGCGCGAGAAATCTATCCGCTCGTTGTCGGCACCCTGGCGAAGGCGGACCACTTGGCCGTTGCGTAGATCAATCGCGGGAATGATCAGCATGGGAGTCCTCCGAAATTCGCGAGCAGCTGGAGTCCGGCCTGCTGGCTCTTCTCCGGGTGGAATTGCACACCGAACAGGTTATCCCGCTCGATGGCGGCGGCGAAACGGAGCCCATGCTCGGTGGTGCCGATGACCAGATCGGGGTCTCCGGCTTCGACGTAGTACGACTGAACGAAATAGAAGTACGTTCGATCGGGAATGCCGTCGAACAGACGGCTCGTACGAGGCTGCTGGACTGCATTCCACCCGATATGAGGTACACGGACCGTGTCCGGTAGACGGCGGACGCGCCCAGTGACCCAGGCGAGGCCGGTGTGCGATCCGTGCTCGGCACTCTCCTCGAACAGCAGCTGAAGGCCGAGGCAGATTCCGAGGAACGGTCGCCCTTCGTCCAGCGCTTCCCGCAGCGGGTCAATCAGCTCAAGTTGCCGCAGGGTATCGATCGCACGGCCGAACGCGCCGACTCCCGGGAGTACGACTCGGTCACAGTCGACAAGATCGCCCGGCTGCCGGATCCATGTGGTGCTGAATCCGACGGCGGCAAACGCCTTGCGGACGCTCTCGAGGTTCCCCATGCCGTAGTCGACGATGCCGATCATCGGAGCGTGCCTTTCGTCGATGGAATCCCGTCGAGCCGATCGTCGCGTGTGACAGCGTCGGCCAATGCGCGTCCGAGTCCCTTGAACAGAGCTTCCGCTCTGTGATGTTGGTTCGTGCCTGTCAGCAGCGACGCATGAAGTGTGAGCCGCCCATTGCGGGCAAACGCAATGAGGAACTCGTCTATCAGCTGTCCGTCGAACCCTCCGATTTGCCCGGCGAATGGGGTGGGAAGCACGGCTAGCCCACGTCCGCTCAGGTCGATCGCGATCTGTGCCAACGCGTCGTCCATCGGGAGCAATGCCGAGCCGTATCGCCGCACGGCTCGGGCATCACCCAACGCGACATCCACTGCTTTTCCGAGCACGATGCCGACATCCTCCACCGTGTGGTGGTCGTCCACCTGGCGATCCCCGTGCGCACGAACTGCCAGGTCGAATTGCCCGTGCCTCGCCATGCCCTCAAGCATGTGATCGAGAAATCCGATGCCGGTCTCGATCTGTGCCTTCCCGATTCCATCAAGATCGAGCTTCAACTCAATCTCGACCTCGGATGTCTTCCGGTCGATCTGTGCAGTTCGGTTCATCATTCCTCCAGTTCCTTGAACAGCGCGTCGAGAAGTCGATCATTCTCCGCTTGGGTGCCGACGGTGATTCGAACGGCGTTCGCCAATCCGGGATATGTGCTCAGATCTCGAACAATGATCTGCCGTCCGGCGAGTCGTGCAGCCAGTTGCTCACCGGGAATCGCGGTGCGAATACAGATGAAGTTCGTCTGCGATGGCAGGACGGTTGCATTCGGGCATGCGCTCATCTGCGCGATCAACCGATCGCGTTCGGCAAGCAGCTTGCTGTGGATCGAGGCCAACTCGCTCCGGCGCGCGAGCCCGACGCGAATCGCTTCACGTGCCATCACGCCGAGGTTATATGGGGCGAGCGTCTTGGCGATGTGCTCGAGCAGGGCGGGGGCTCCGATGGCGTAGCCAATGCGGATGCCCGCGCTGCATAGCGCCTTGGAGAAGGTTCGGAGCAGAAGAACGTTGTTGTGGCATTCGGCCACCGATATCGCATCTTCGCCGGCGAACTCCGCATACGCCTCATCCACGACAAGCAGCGCATCCAGATTCTCCGCCAGTCTCTCTACGTCGCGAAGATCCATCGATCCGCCGGTCGGGTTGTTTGGACGGCAGAGGAAGACCACGCGCGCGGCAGATGCCGCAGCAGACTCGAGGATCTTCGTGGCATCGAAGCCGAGATCGGCTTGAGGGGGAACGAAGACCGGCTCGCCTTGCGCCAATCTCACCATGCGTTCGTAAACGGTGAACGTTGGTTGCGGAATGACCGCTGTCGAACCCGCACTGACGCACGCCGTGACGACGCAATCGATCAGCTCGTTCGAGCCATTGCCGAACAGGAGATCGAGCCCGTCGGATAGGCCGAGTGATCGACGAGCCGATGCACGCAGCTCGCGTTGCTCGAGATCTGGATACCGTCGCCAAGATGCGCGGCGGATCCGATCGAGAATCTCATCGCGGATCGCATCGGGCAGCTCGTAAGGCGCCTCGTTTCGCTGTAGGGCAATCCCATTCTCGGAAGAGGGCACCGTGTACGGAGACAGCTGGCGAACGTCCTCGCGTAGGAATTGCAGATCGTTACCGCTCATCGATTGACCTCCGATCGGATCCGCAACGCTGCAGCGTGGGCTGTCAAGCGTTCAGCCTCCGCGAGGGCGATGCCGTCCGGCGCGACATCCGCGAACGCCTCTTGCGTCGGATAGGCGATGGACATCCGGCGCGTGAAATCATCGACGCCGAGGGCTGAGGAGAATCGGGCCGTCCCGCCGGTTGGCAGGACATGGTTGGGCCCGAGCCCGTAATCGCAGATGGCCGCAGGTCCATATGCTCCACAGAGAACCACGCCTGCGGTGCGAACGGACTTGGCCACTGGCAGGGGGTCCTCGATGTGCAGTTCGAGGTGTTCGGGAGCAATCCGCTCGGCGCAATCGATCGCTTCGTCCAAACTTCCCGCAACGATCGCGAGACCCTTCGAGAGGGCGGAACGGATTGTCTCGGCCCGCTCGAGCATCGGGATGGATCGCTCAAGCTCCGCTACGACGGCCGAAACAAGATCGCTCGATGTGGTGACGAGTACGACGAAGGCACCGCCGTGCTCCGCCTGTGCCGCCAGATCTGCAGCGATGAAGCGTGGATCGGCCGAGCCGTCCGCGAGCACGACAACCTCACTTGGTCCGGCAATGGTGTCGATCCCGACCAGGCCGTAGACGAGCCGCTTGGCGGTGGCCACGTACGCATTCCCCGGTCCGACAATCTTGTCGACACGGACGATCGAAGAGGTGCCGTACGCGAGCGCTGCGATGGCCTGCGCTCCGCCGACCCGGTACAGCTCGTGGACGCCGCACAGGCGCGCAGCGACAAGGATGCTCTCATCGATGGCGCCATCTCTGCCGGGCGGCGTGACGGCGACGATGCGGCGCACGCCGGCGATGCGGGCCGGAATGACGTTCATCAGCAGGCTACTTGCGTACGGCGCCGCACCACCGGGCACATAGATGCCGACCGAATCGATCGGGACGATCCGCTGTCCAAGAACCGCTCCGTCGGGGGATACGCTCCACCAGTCGTCGCGTTGCTCGTTGCGATGAAACGTGTCGATCCGCTCGATGGCACGTCGCATCGCGGCATCCGTCCGAGGATCGACGGTTGCCGCAGCGATCTCGTCCGGAGACACACGCAGGCGAGAGGCATCGAGATCGACATGATCAAAACGAGTTGTGAAGTCGAGCAGCGCGGCGTCTCCCGTGGTTCGGACTGACTCGATGATGTCGGACACAGACACAGCCGTGTCGTCGGCCCGACGACGTGAGAGGATCGCATCGAGCCGTTCGGATGCGGATGGATCGGACGCTCGTAGGATCTCTAGCATGATAGCTCCCTACCCAATCGGTCGATCAAATCTTCGATCTCGGCCCGTCGGGTCTTCTGGCTCGCGCGGTTCACGATCAGCTGCGCGCGGGCTGATGCAATCTCTGCAATTGGCTCGAGGTTGTTGGCGTGAAGCGTGCGTCCCGTCTCGACCAGATCGACGATCCAATCGGCCAGCCCCGTGCTTGGAGCGAGCTCGACCGATCCGCCCAGGACAATCGTTTCCACCGGAATCCGCTGCGTCTTGAAGAACTGCTCGGCGATGCGGGGGTACTTCGTCGCGACGCGGTGGAGTTGCCCATCGGAGTTCGCACTCTCGCCGATGGGCGCGGCGACGACCAGGCGGCAGGCACCGAAGGCGAGATCAAGCGGGCGAAGGACATCGCGTTCCGTCTCAAGCAAGACATCGCCCCCGACCACGCCGGCGTCCGCAGCGCCTTGCTCGACGTACGTTGGGACATCGACTGGCTTCACGAGAAGGAAGCGATACTTCCCGTCCGTGGACTCGAACACGAGCCGGCGATCCGGATCGAACGCAGGTGCGATGCCGATCGTCGCGAACAACGCCAGCGTTGGATCGAGCAGTCTTCCTTTCGAGAGGGCAATACGCAGAACCGCCATCAGCATCCTCCTTCTGCACGTTGTGCTTTGCCTGATGGAAGGACAACGACCCGGTTGACCCGATGCGCAGCTTGATAGGCTGCCAGGTCCTCTGGAGCAAAGGACAGAACATCGAATGCCACACGATGGTTCTGTGCGCGAAGAGCTCGAGCCTTCGCGACGGCCTCCGGCCATTGAGCCGGTGGGAAGCGAACGAGGAGCACTTCGCTTTCATCGCGCTTGGGAGCGCACGATGCGGCGATTCGATCGACCTCAAACGCGCATCCGACCGCAGGCTCTCCTGCGCCGTACTGTCCGAGAAGATCGTCGTACCGTCCGCCACGCAACACGGGGAATCCCGATGCCGGGTCGAACCCCTCGAATCGGATTCCTGTGTAGTAGGACCGATCGCGAACTTCGGTGAGGTCGAGAATGATCGGCGTCGGCAAGTCGGTGCGTTCGAGGAGATCGAAGACCGCATCCAGTTCGGCGAGTGCACGGAGCGCGTCCGGCTCATCGGTCAAACGGCGAGCTTGATCGAGCACATCCTCGTTGCCGATCAGATCGAGGATGCGCACCAGTGCGTTCGCCGTATTGGAGGAGATGGCTTGAGCCTTCAGAAGCGCCGAAAGCGCGGGCCGGTCGTGTCGTGCGAGCAGATCGCAGACGACCCGTTCGACGTCATCGGTGAGGTCCGATGAGCGCAGCAAGGCGCGGATGAAACCGACGTGACCCAAGTGAATCTGCGCGGTTTCGAGTCCGATGGCTGCCAATCCCTCCGACGCGAGGCTCAGGATCTCCGCATCGGCGAGCGGGCCGCAGGCTCCGATTAGCTCGACGCCGGCCTGACGGATTTCGTAGCGGCGTTCGTCGACACGCTGAGGACGGCGAAACGCACTGCCGGCATAGCAACGGCGCAACGGGCGCACGACCGCCTGCCCGATGGTGGCCGCCTCGCGGGCAACAAGCGACGTGAAATCGGGCCGAAGTGCCGCGGCGCCGCTGGCCGTATCGGATACGGTATACGTCCGGTCGAGCTCATCCGGTGTGTAGTTGCCGGTGGGCTGCAGCACATCGAATCGGGTCTCGATGTATGCCCAGGCTCGAAACAGCTGGCGAAGGCGATCTTCCACGACCAGCGTGGCCGGGAAGATGGGCGCATTTCGCGAACTGGCAAGCCGATTCAATTCGTTCATCGGTCGTTCCTTTCAGCTCGACGCGAGGGAGTGGCACAAAGAGAAGACCCCAGCAAATGCCGGGATCTGTCTGCGCCTAGAGGAATGCCACGCCGAGCGGCATGCGTTCTCTAGGCGACGTGATGATGATGGACGCTGCAGGCTTCGGATGGAAGCAGGCAACGGATGTCAACGGAAGCTGGAGGTGGCGTGAACGCGCTTGTGCTGTTCATGATCCTCCCCGCTTCTGATAATCCAAGCACAGCAACCCAGTGCCTGTACCGCACAGATTAGGGTAGACGGGGCGTCTGGTCAAGGGAGACGCGACGGAGATATCCCGATCCAGTTGCCTGAAGCGGATCCTACGGTTCGACGGCATCGCTCAGTTGCGCCGCCGCACGGCGAACGGGGACAGACGGGCGAGGAGAACCGGTCCTACGAACAAGTCACCGAGAAGTGCAATCAACACGGCCGTTCCTGAAAGGATCCCATAGCTTGCCATGATCCACGAATCGGAGAAGAGGAAGACGCCGAATCCCGCCACAAGAATCAGCGTGGTGAAGCAAAGCGCCTTGCCGACCCGTGTGAGTGCCGCCGACATCGCGAGCTTGGAATCGCCTGTCTTGTGCAACTCATCCCGGAAGTGAGAGAAGAAGTGGATTGTGTCGTCGACAACGATCCCGATTGCGATGGAGGCAATGATTGCCGTTGCCATGTTGAGTCCGAAGCCGGCGTACCCCATGAGCCCGAGGACGAAGACGATTGGCAGCACGTTGGGGATGAGGCTGAGCAAGCCGGCACGAAGGCCGAAGACGAGAATCATCATCACGGTGATCATGCCGATGGCCAGGCCGAAGCTTTGGATTTGCGTCAAGATCACGTTCTTGTTCAGCGTGTTCACCATGTGATCCATCCCTGTGATCTCGGCACGGAACGCGGGCATCTGCTCGGTGACGTAGTTCTGCACGTCGGCAAGCAACGCTTCTTGGGCGGCATCGCGCATCTGGCGTGTCCGAATCGAGACGCGGGCGACCGAATAGTCGCCAGAGACGTACTCACGCAGCCCGGCGCCCCCGGACATCTCGTAGAGCAAGAGCGATTGCGAGACCGCCGTGCGGGAGTCGGGCACGATGTACTGCGAAGGATTGTCCCCATGCAACGCGCGCGAGATCAGTTTGACGGTGTCCACAATCGAGTGGACGGCGGCGACGCCCTCGTGTCGCTGCGCGAGGGCTTGTAGCCCCGCTATTGCTTGTAACGCATCGGGCGCCTTGAATGCGTCTCGCTCTCCGTACAGAACAACCTCGGTGCTCGATGCACCCGCGAGGCGACTGTCGAAAAAGTCGACCGACATCCTGTAGTCGGAACCCGGTTTGAAGTACTCGACCATCGAGCCGGCCGGTTCGATCAAGAAGATACCGATGGCCATCGAGAACGCGACCACGATCGATCCGACGATCACCCAGCGGGAGTGCCGGAGATTGAACCGTCCGATTCTCTCCAGGACGTGCTCGAGCCACCGATTCCTCGCGGTGCGACGGCTCCGATGACTGATCCAGTCGATTCCCAGGGGAACGATGACCATGGAGAGGAAGAACGCACTTAGGATACCGAATGCGGCGAAGATACCCAGCTGACGGATGGCCGGAACGCGGCTGACAATGAGCGATGCGAACCCCACTGCGGTGGTCAGCGAGGTCATTAGACAGGGCGTTCCTGCATGTCGGTAAGTTGCCAACAGGATCTCACGCCGAGACAGGGATGCTCTCTTCTCCAGCATGTAGTGAGAGATCATGTGGACCGAATTGGCAACACCGATCACCGTGATCAGTGCGAACAGCGTTGTCGAGACCGGTGTTATTTGTGAACCGACCAGCACCTTCAGACCCAGCGTCCAGCCGAGGCTGAGGAAGACCGTTGTCAAGGGGAGAATGACGCTTGGGATGCTTCGAAAGAACAGCAGGAGCAGCACGGCGGTGAAGAGCATGGTGATCGGGAAGAACCGGCTCATGTCCGTCTCAAGCATGCGCTCTGTTTCGATCTCTGTGACCTGTGCCCCCGCGATGTGGAACCGGATCCCGGTTGCTGCGCTCTCCGCAGCGAGGACGGCGCGTACGGCTGCCACAAGCTCCGCTGCCGCCTCCTCGTATGTGATGTCGTCGCCCACCTCGATTTCGAGCACGAGTGCGACGGCCGTTCCATCCTCGGAAACAAGGTTGTCGCGGAGGAACGGATTTATCGCGATTCGATGGCGAAGCGTCTCCTCGTCGACCATCGGAAGTGCCGCGGAGTCGATCAGTGGACGGACCTCGATTGCCGTCTCGGATCCGACGATGTCATCGACCGCGGTGAGGCTTGTGACCTCGGAGATGTACGGGATATCGTCATCGAGGCGACTCGTGAGATAGGCGAGATAAGTCAATGACTCTAGGCTGTATGGGGCATCCCACTCGTAGCCAATGAAAAGGAGGTCATCCCCTTCGAACCGGTCCTCAAATGCCTGGAAGATCTCCAGCGTGGGGTCGCCCGGTCTGTACCAGGTGGTCTCGTCGTCCTCGACATCCATCTTTGGGACATGTAACAGGAAGAGCACCGAGAGCCCCACGATGACTGCGAACCAGATCCAACGGTACCTCAGGATTAACCCACCGAAACGCTCCACAGCCTACCTCCTTGTTGCGCCGCCTGACGCGTTTCCTGCTGCTTCGTCGATATGCGCCGTAATTCGTAAATGACGACAGTCGTCACATCGATGCAAAAAAAACTACCCCAACCTGTCCACCACGTGCTGTAGCACCTCGATGAAGCGAAGCCGATCGCGATCAGAACCCAGTATGCGGAGCACGCGAATCGCCAAGTCATTGTCGGCCCGATCGTGGCGCTCTTGGAATGCCCGGCCGTCTCTCGTCAGTTCAAGACCATATGAACGGCGATCCTTGTCGGTGATCGTCCGACGGAGCAGACTGCGCGCCTCGAGCCGGTCAATCGCGCTCGTCAAAGTACTGTGTGGCATTCCGAGCGCTTCCCGAACATTCCGCAAGATAATCTCCGGATTGTCTGCAACCAATTGGAGGATCAAGACATCGCCAATCGGCATGTGGATGCAATCTCCGGAGATTTTCTCGTGTTCCTCCTGAAGTCGGAACCAAGCGCGGTGCATCACCTCGCGCACGGCCGCAATCTCCTCCGGGGTGAACTCCGAGTGATCTGTCACGTCGTCTCCGTGTCTCTCATATTTGTGACGCTCGCCGCATACTACGAGTATCGTAGTAGCATGATAGATGGAACGCGCTTTGTCAAACCGGTGCTTGATCGTTGCGACGTGTCGCGTTTTTCGCTTTTCGAAGGGCACGAGCCCTTGTGGGATGCGGGGAGTGGCCGAACTCAGGCAGGGGGGAGGCCTTCGTCGGAGCGGTTCCTTCCGAAAGATTCCGCGGCGTCCTCTCGCCAGTGGGTGCCGCGAGATGCGCGATTGGCTCGGGCTGCTTGGGTCACGATCCACGCACAACGGACGCGGTTTCTCAGCCCGACGAGACTGTCGTCCAGGCGACAGGAGCGGTAGAACCCTTCGGTCTCCTTCCAGAGGCAGTCGAGGTCGTGCACGGCGCGATCCAGTCGCTGTTCGTTCCGTGATAGTCCGACATAGTGCCACATGATGTTCTGCACGGATTCGACATCGCGTTGCACAAGCACTGGATCGGCTTCTCCCCGTCCGGTGTCGCGCCATTCGTGGAAACGCTCCTTGGACGAGCTTGCCAGGTCAGACCGAGCGGCGATGTCCTCGGCGGCCTGCGTCCCCCAGACCAGACCTTCGAGAAGAGATGTGCTTGCTAAGCGGTTTGCCCCGTGAATGCCGGTGCAGCTGACCTCCCCGACTGCGTACAGCCCGTGAATGCTGCTTCGCCCGGCAGCGTTCACGAGGATGCCGCCACACGCGAAGTGAGCAGCAGGGATCACAGGGATCGGTTCGCGCGTAATGTCGAGCCCGGCCTCGGCACAGGTCCGGCAAATCGTTGGGAAGGAGCGTTCGATTTCCTCCGATTCCAGTGCGGGGCGAAGGTCGAGCAGCATGTGTGGATAGCCGTGCGTGAGAATCTCCTGGTGCATCGCGCGCGCGACGACGTCGCGAGGAGCCAAGTCGCCCCATTGCGGGGCATACCTTCTCATGAACGGCTTCCCATCCGGTGTGAGCAGTTTCGCGCCGGCGCCGCGAACGGCCTCCGAGATCAGGAAGTTGCCCGCGTCGCGAAGGGCAAGCGTGGTCGGATGGTATTGCACGTACTCGGCGTTCTCGATGCGTGCACCGGCCCGTGAAGCCATCGCCAGGCCATCCCCGCGAGCGCCGCGGGGATTCGACGTATGACGAAAGATCCGCCCAAGACCGCCGGTGGCGAGAATCGTTGCAGAGGCCAGGGTGCGACGAATCTCAAGCGTTGTCCGATCAAGCAGATAGGTGCCGTGGCATGAGATCGGTCCGTATGCAGCGAGCGGATCGACGCTGTGATGTGGGGCCGTGATCAGATCGACGGCGGTCCAGTGAGTCAGCCACTCGATATTCGGGCGCTCACGCAGCGCGGCGATCAGCCTTTCCTGAATCGCGCGGCCGGTCGCATCCTTCACATGAACGATCCGCGGTACCGTGTGCCCTCCTTCGAGGACACGCTCAAGTTGCCCCGACTTGTCGTTGGAGAACGGCACGCGCAGCTCCTCGATGAGCAGATCATTGACAAGACCGGGACCGCGCTTGGCGAGCAGTGCTACGGCAGATGGATTCGACAAGCCGGCTCCGGCCTGATCGATATCTTGCACCAGAAGCTGGGCACTGTCGTTCTCCCCTCGGGAGACGATCCCTCCCTGAGCGTACCATGTAGATGATTCATGGGGATCCCTCTCGCGCGTGACGATCGTGATCCGGAGGTTCGGGTCTTCGGACAACCGGAGTGCCGCCGTTGCGCCGGCGATGCCGCAGCCGATGATCAGAACGTCGGTTTCAATGCTCATCGTTCTCCCTTGTTGCGAAGTGTACTCGGGCACTTGCTGTGACGCGACCAGCATGTATGACAAACTGCGCAAGTACCCGTGGCAAGCCGCGGAGATCGATTTCGCGAGCCGATCTTCTCTCTGCGTGGGTGGAGGCGCGCGGATCGATTGGCTACTCTTCGCCACGACGAAAGGTTTTGGGGGCTGTGATGTGTGGTTTGGATTCGGGCAAGACAGGGCGTGACCAACTGCTGCTGGCGGCATCTTCCCTGATCGATTTGGCCCTTGCCGAGGATCTGAGGCTCGAAGGCGAGACTGGTCAAGCAGCACTCTCGGACCCATCGAGCAGCTCGACCATCGACGCTGAAGCATGCACGTCGGCCCGCATTGTGGCCAAGGAACGTGGGGTAATTGCCGGGCTTCCTGTAGCGGAGGAAGTGTTCCGCCGTGTGGATCTCCGGCTGGAGTGGACCGCGAATGTTGAAGAGGGGCAAGCGGTCGTTCCCGGAGAGCGAATCGCCGTCGTTCGGGGTCCAACTGTTTCCATGCTTGCGGCGGAGCGGGTCGCGCTTAACTTCCTGCAGCGCCTCTCAGGGATTGCTACGCAGACCCGGGCATTCGTTGACGCCGTTGTGGAGACCGATGCGCGAATCCTCGATACGCGCAAGACGGTTCCCGGGTTTCGGATTCTCGACAAGTACGCAGTACGAATGGGCGGGGGGGAGAATCATCGGATGTCCTTGGCGGACATGCTATTGATCAAGGACAACCACATCGATGCCGTCGGGAGCCTGACCGATGCTGTATCGCGTGCGCGGACCGCGCACCCGGAGCTTCTTCTTGAAGTGGAGATCGACTCGATAGCCAGGCTCGATGAGGCGCTGGCCATCGATCCCCCGGTCGATCGGATCCTCCTGGACAACACGTCGCTCGAGCAGACGAGCGAGGCTGTGCAGCGGGCGTCGGGGCGCGTACCACTCGAGGCATCGGGAAACGTCTCGCTCGAGACAGTTGCCACGATCTCCGCGACCGGTGTCGATTACATCTCAGTTGGCGCACTCACCCACTCGGTCACCGCGCTCGATCTCTCGATGCGTGTCGATGATCCAGCGGATTCGGAGATCAATGCGACGATCGCGCGAATCGATGCAGCGCGGCGTCATCTGGGAGACCGCCTTGTCATTCTCGGGCATCACTACGTCCGTGATGACGTGCTCAAGCACGCCGATCTCCGCGGAGACTCCCTCGAGCTGGCACGGCGTGCTGCGGAAACCGATACCGAGTTCGTCGTGTTCTGCGGCGTTCGGTTCATGGCCGAGACGGGGGCGACGCTGGCCAAGGACGATCAGCGGATGTTCAGCGCAAGTCCCCACGCAGGATGCGCACTGGCCGACACCGCGCGGATCGATGCCGTGCGCGATGCGTGGGACAGGATCGTGCGTGTCCTGGGAGAAGACGAGGTTATCCCTATTGCGTATGTCAATTCCGCTTCCGAGCTGAAGGCGTTTTGCGGCGTGAGAGATGGCGTCGTATGCACCTCGGCGAATGCAGCGCAAATCGTGCGTCAAGCGGTCCTCGCTGGAAAGCGCGTTCTGTTTCTTCCGGATCGTCATCTCGGCGGCAACACGGCACGGGCGCTGGGGCTGTCGGACGAAGCGATGCTCATCTGGCATTTGGACCACTCACCTCACGACGATGCGATCCGGCGTGCACAAGTGATCCTCTGGCCTGGAGCCTGCAATGTCCATCAGAGGTTTCACTCTGAGCAGATCGCGCAGTGCCGAGCCGACGATCCCGCCGTACGGATTGCCGTTCACCCGGAGTGCAATCGCGAAGTGGTGTCGCTTGCGGATGAGGTTGGATCGACATCGCGGATCATTCGCCTCGTAGAGGATTCCCCTGCCGGAACGCACTGGTCGATCGGGACCGAGGCTCGTTTGGTCCGTCGCCTGGCAAGGATGTATCCAGAGCAGACGATCGACCTGCTGGCCGATGTGCCGCCCTACTGTGCCGGGATGAGCGAGATCACGCTGACCGACCTAGCGCGAACCTTGGAATCGATCGAGACAGCGCAACCCGCGCAGGAGGTCCTGCTGGATGAGGCGGTTGCCCAAGCGGCCCGGGTGACGATCGAGCGAATGCTCGCGTGGAGTGCTTGAGGAGACGATCATCACTGCTTGTAGCATGCCACGTCGTACGCATGGGCTACCGCTCTTCTGACATCGGAGGTGGAGCGCTTGGCACTTGCGAGACGACCGTCCTCTCCGCGGCCGCGAGCATCTCCGATGTGATTCCCTCCTCACTCGCTGCCATGCCCGTGATCGCTCCTAGCAGGACTGTGACTGCAATGTGCAGCGCAATGACCCATCCAACGCTTCATGTACGCATGAATCCGCTCCTTTGGCTGTGCTCTGGAACGAGATGACAGATCGAATTGGCTCTGCAGCGGAGGCTGTTCAAATCACCATCAACCGAGGGGCAACCGCGTCTCGTCGACGAGATGGAGTGTGCCGCGTCAGAGCGATGAACGTAGGCTGGTAGACATCGCGGCGTGCGTGGCAGAAGGCTGCTTGCGTGGGGTGGGGTGTTCGTGAATGTCTTCCTAATGGCTATCGAAGGAACTTGACCACCGGCTATCCAGAGAGCATCGACACTTCCTTGGAGCGGATCGATGAGCGGTCGCGGATGGTCTCTGAGCTGGGTTCGGAGCTGCTGGCCGCTCTTGGTGAAGGTGAGCGTGATCGTAGTGGGCGTTGGTGGCCGAGTGACTAGGCTTTGAGAGGGTGCCGGGCATGTCATCATCAAGACGGACTCACTTGGCGCCACAGACTCCTGGAAGGCGTCGCACCAACCGTGAATCATTGCCGAATGCCCGAGCGGTGGTCTGTGCCCTGGACTCGGCGGGCGGAAAGGGAGAAGAGCGCAACGCGACCCGAAACTCACACTGTCGAGTATCATGCGGTGAGTCGCAATACTCGGAGGCCGGACGGGCACCGCTTTGATCACGTCGAGATGCGGCGGTCAGACGGTATCCGGATCGGTTCGTGACAGGAGGTTCGGCATGCGTGCGAGAGGTGTGTGTGTGGCAGTGATTGTGCTGTTGACAGCGGTTTCTCAAGGGTGCAGCTGGCTTTCTCCGCCGGGGCTGAGCGCTGGCTACCTGATCACGCCGGAGATTGCCTTTGGCCCCGTCCAGGTAATGGGGGAGGTGTTCTTCAGCAAGACGGTCACGATTATGTACTCAGGTGGATCGGCACGCTTGAGCCTCCACGGCACAGGAGATGGAGAAATCATGGTCGATGATGTGATCGATCTCGACATTGTCCGTCCGGGAAGAAGCACAGTGAATGCAGAGATCGACTTCTCCGACAACTGCTCGCATTTGGTTGCGCCGCTTGAGCCGCAAGAGATCAGTCAGTGGCTGGGAATCGGAGAGAACATCATCACATTCACATTCCGCGACAAGTGTGGCGGAGGAAGCGGGAATACGGAAATATGGCTTGTAATGGATGGGACACCCTAGCTGCCTGGTGAGAACTTCGAGTCGAGTATTTCCCTCCTTCGTGATGGGGAAAGGTCAAGATGGGCGTGTGGACGGACGCGTGATAGCAGAGCTTCACTGATTTTGGCTTTCCTCGAGGTAGCACCAACGGCTATGCACCCGACGTCGATCTCTCGCGGGCTTTGCTTTTCGAGCAGTACGGAGTGACGCGGGACGACTCCCACAGGCTACTAGCGTCCATGGAGTCACACCGAGGAAGTTCTCGTACTTGTATCGTGGCGTCGACCCCCAAGAACGCGGTGCGGTAGTACGCTGCGAAGCTCTCTGATCGTGGCGAATTCGTGGAGATCGGCACCATGCTCGCGCAGAGCGTGACTTGAAATGACTCTCCGATCATCCGTGAAGCTCCTAGTGGCAGCAGGCCGAGCATGCACTACCCATCGAGTCCACGACGGAGGCGCTGTTCTCAATCGGTTTTTGGGATGGTCTGCCGCTATGAAACGAAATAGCTGGCGGACAGCGCGATGAGGAACTGACCAACGTAGTAGGGGGCCAAGTTTGTGCGCCAATAGCGCCATGGCCTCCAGAACCGGTTTGCCGCCAGCATCGCATCCGAGAGGTAGAACAGAAACGCACCCACAACAATCATGAGCGCCTGTCTGTGACTGACGTTCGGACTCCACAGGGTCCCAGTAGCCCGGCTAACCGTTGCGGAAATCACCAGCATGTATACGATCACCGGCACTCGCATTGTCCCCAGATTGGCCCGAATCAGTTTGTAGAACACCACGCCCGTTGCCAGCAGTACTGCGATAGAGAGACTATCCCATAGCGAGATCTGCCCCAGCAATGTGAACACCGTGGCATAAGCAATGTGGGCCAGCAGGAACAGCCCCAGGCCCAGGGCAAAGGCGTTGCGACGATCTTCGAGCATCAGCGCGATGTCCCCGCCTAGGGATAGAACGAGTCCCACGATCACGCCAAGGCTGTACGTCAGGTTCCGTGCTGGCTCCAGAAGCGAGAGCAATGCCGCAGCAATAACCAGCAACGTACACATGGGCTTGAAGAGATAGATCTGCCGCTGTCTCTTCAGAATGCCGGCTTGGATCAAGAGGGAAAGCGCGACAGCCAATACTGGAGCCACGTAGAATGCGGGTCTCATCGAGTCACCTCTCTGAAACGAAGCACACTAGTCTGTCGACGGTTGATGGAGCAAGTCTGCCCCCCGCGTACGCCGGATGAACGAGAAACACTGACGACGATTGGGGGCTTGTTTGGATCTACAGCTCGCGACGCCTGTCATGTTTGGGAGAGCTTCCCCGGCGAACCTCACGTTTCCTTTTCCTGCTCGATCATGCAGCCCGGATCGATTTCCCAATTCCCCTCGACGTTCTCTTGTAGCGTGTTGGTCTTGGCCGAGGCGCTGGAAACGCCGGCATCGCTCTCTGGAAGAGGAAACACGGGGCGACCGAGCGAAGCTTCGTTGTAGCTTCGCAAGGCAATCCCGAGGGCGCATTCGGCCACATGATTGAACGCCAACACGATATCGCGTGCATTGACAAGCTCAATCCCCGTTCCCTCACAGTCCGTGATCATGTTGCCATAGACCGTGACTCCGGAGCAGTCCTCCAGGAGAATGCCGTGCTTCCAGCCCTCGGTGTACGGCTCCAGCTGATCGGGATGTCGTGGGAACGCATCGAGAGCGGTTCCCGATCCCGCGATGTAGTTGCTGGCGATCATGAGGTTGGCCTGCCAGCTGAGATACTCCACATTGATCCCGGCCCATCCGGTGTTCAGGATAGTATTGTCACGAACAAGACTTGGCTCGGAGGATGAGAAGTTCTCGAAGTTGATCGCGTCCTCGACGGTGTGCTCGATCCAGTTGCTCTCAATGAGGATTCGTCCGTGCGGCATTCCACTTCCGACAAGAATGGCGTGCGGGAAGCTGTTCGCGAAGAAGCAGTCCCGAATCCTTCCGGTCGAGCCGAGGTCGATCGTGATCGCATTGTGGCCGTCGTTCCCTCGAAACGTGCACTGTTCGATGAGCACGTCCCCGGATTCGTGCGCCCCCACGCCGATGAAATTGCGCTCGATCAGACAACCACGGACCACGGGGCGAATTGCCTGATACAGGTTGATTGCCGCCTCCTCGATGCGGTAGCGATCACGGAAGATGCAGTTCTCGATCACCAGATCAACGGCTCCCTCGACAAGCAGACGCGAGTCGACGAACTCGCACGCCGTGATCTGAATTCCTGGAGCCCGAGCAATCAGGTC
>Ga0180431_10001836_pt1 | contig 28903 bp, 31 predicted proteins | sample SS_ome_11_FD_132459 | JGI IMG/M metagenome (GOLD analysis project Ga0180431, IMG submission 132459) | Hypersaline lake sediment archaeal communities from the Salton Sea, California, USA - SS_1_MS_1 metaG | ecosystem: Environmental > Aquatic > Non-marine Saline and Alkaline > Hypersaline >... | reverse complement strand
TCCGGAATCATCCTCCTGGGCATCTTGAGCAATACCGAAACACGGTCCGCCTCCAGCGAAGCGACGAGGCCTTTCCGCACATTAACGGTCCTGATCCGTATATCGTCATACCTTCTCACCGCGTATTCCTCTTTTACCAGAACCCTGATCTTTACCTGCTTTTCACCGGAGAGCTGGACCTTTTCATCGCCCCGTTCCAGGTCCACCTCCAAAACCGTGGTCTCGGTTATTCCGCTCACGTCTATCTCTTCGGTATAGACGCTGTCCACGCTTTCTATCAGGGATGAGGGCCCCTCTATCTCGACGGAATCCGGTTCCGCGAGAACATCCTCCAGATTATATCCGTTCGGAAGATCTTCCATGACGACGGGCACGACCTTGACCATCTTTTTCATCGTCTTCTCGACCTGTATATCCACAAAACGCGGGTTGACCTCCTTGATGGAAACCCCCTGGGGTATATGGGACCTGTTTATCTTGACGATCCTTCTCGTGTTCAGCCGTGTACTCTGCTCGAGGTCCACAAACGCGGTCACATCCTTTTCACTGACCAGGGCGAGCTTCGCTTCCCTTCCGCGGATGACGAGCTGTACCGTATCCGGGACCTCGCTGGATACGATGTATTCCACGGGTATATTCATGACCGCAAGCTCAACGGAGAGGAAACGCTCCTTCTCCTGCGTGCTGTTGACATAAATCCAGAGTATGCAGGCGAGTCCGATCGAAAGGAGCTTGACAGGCCAGTTGTAGGTAAGGCGGCTGATAAGATTTAGATTTTTCCCGAACATCTTCCTCAGCTCTTTTTAATGAGAAGTTCGTTCAACCGTTCGCGAAGCCTGTTGATGGAAACCCCCAGCTCCATGGAGCCCTGCCAGGCGATGGAGATCTTTCCCGTTTCCTCCGATACGACGATAACCAGCGCGTCCGTCTCTTCCGCGAGCCCGAGGGCAGCGTAGTGGCGTGTTCCGCAGCCTTCGAGCAGCTCGTGTCTATCGGTAAGCGGCAGAATACATTTGACCGCTATGATCCTGTCGAGTCTGATAATGACCGCGCCGTCATGGAGGGGTGATTCCTTGTTCAGTATGGAGAAGAGTATGTCCCTGTTGAGCATACTGTCGAGGCGTATGCCGGTCTCTATGTAATTTTTCAGCCCTACTGTTGACTCGATCACGATGAGAGCGCCGATTTTCTTGTCCGAAAGCCCCTCGACACTTTCAGCCAGTATGTCGATAATATTGACGCTCTCCCTGAAGATGGTCCCGAAAAACCTGTTCTGACCGAGCTTGGTGAGCATTCTGCGCAATTCCGGCTGGAAGAGAATGATGACCGCGATAACGGCGAACTGAATAACCTGTTTCAACAGCCAGCTCACCGTTTCGAGTCGGAGAAACCGGGAAAGCCATGCGGCGAACACGATGAGGGCAAGGCCCTTGACGACCTGTATCGCCCTCGTTCCCGTTATCATGGTGTAAACCTTGTATATAACGAAGGCGATAATTGCGATGTCTATTACGGGAAGGATATAGTGCTGTACCCAGGATACGTTTATGAGTGTGTTCATTCCTGCGACGCCATGACTTCGTGATTGTGTTTCACCGGATGCGGCGAGACCCGGCCGTACCGTCACCGGCTGCCGTCCGGTTCTCCCCTGATAGCGTCCGCGATACGCGCCGTTACAACCGCTTCTTTCACATCGTGGACTCTTATAATATCGGCGCCCTGGAAAATTGATATAGCATTCGCTGCAACGGTGGGAATGAGCCGGTCATCCGTGTCCAGGCCCGTGTACCTGCCGATAAAGGATTTCCTGGAAAGGCCTATGAGAACAGGCCACCCTTTCCTCTTTAAAAGTGATATTCCCCTGAGAACATCGAGGTTGTGCTCGGCTGATTTCGCGAATCCTATGCCCGGGTCGATAATGATGCGGTTTTTATCGATGCCCGCCGCCAGAGCCCGCTGTACCGATTCGTCGAGCTCATCGGATATCTCTTTCATAACGTCGTCATAGGCGGCATGCGACTGCATGTCGAACGGCGTGCCGCGCATGTGCATGAGAACGATATAAACACCCGATGCCGCGACGAGCTCCCCCAGGCCCTCGGAATACGGTGATGAAAGACCCGTTATGTTGTTCAGTATGTGTATGCCTGACGAAAGAACCCGGAGAGCGACTTCAGTCTTGTACGTATCAACGGAAACGAGCAGTCCTGTCCTCTTTCTTACTTCATCGATCACGGGATAGATGCGCCCCAGCTCCTCCTCAACGGATATGGGACGGGAGCCGGGTCTTGTGGACTCGCCCCCGATATCCACGATATCCGCGCCCCACTCCTCGAAGCGCAGCGCGCGGTCAACAGCCTCTCGAACGGCTCCGCGTCCGGTCCCGAGTATCCTGCTGCCGCCGTAAAAGGAATCGGGCGACATATTGACGATACCCATGATGAGGGTCTTTTTTCCGAAAGGAATAGAACCGTTCAATGTGGTTCCTTACTTCTTTTTATGTCTGTTCTTTCTCAGTCTTTTTTTTCTCTTGTGATTGGCAATCTTCTGCCTCTTTCTCTTTTTACCCGACGGCATTACTCCTCCTCACCATATACAAATATCCTCCTTATGTTCTTTAAGCAGTTTCTCCGGATGTCTCCCCGGATGTATCCTTGCCGGCTTCACCGCCCTCATCCTCTTCTTCAGGGGCCTTGTCTCCTTCAGACGGCGGAGGCGGTGTTTCCCCGGTCTTATCCTCTTTTGTTTTCTTCTCCTCGAAAACCTCCTCCGCGTAATTCGCCTGGAGATCGTTTAAGACGGCAGCGAGCAGCTTCTGCTCGTCATCGCTCAGATTGCCTTTGGTTTTATCTCTCAGCATGATGAGCATATCTATGGTCAGTTTCGCGCCCGCAAGGTCCTTGCGCAGCTCTCCGGATACCGGGTCCGCGATCTTTCCCAGCCCCACCCACGCGGAAGAACTGAGCGTGAGAACAAGGGACGCAAAACTGGACTCCGGAACATACGTGTCGGACATAGGAATCCCCCCTGAGTCATTCCACCCCATAATATATATACAACTACCGTTCCTATCAACCTATTAGAGATATTTGCGGTTTTGGGAGCTCTCGGAGAGTTTTTTCAGCACCTCCTTGACCTCCTGTTCACGGTCGCGGCTGCAGACCAATATCCTGTCGCCCTCCCTGACCACGATCGTATCCTCCATTCCCACGAGTGCTATGAGCGCGTCGTCGCCGCCGAGAATGATGTTACGGTTGGAATCAATGGCCACCACATTGCCGCTGCATATGTTGTTCCGGTCGTCCTCGGGGAGATGGCGGCCCAGCGCACTCCACGAACCCACATCGTCCCAGAAGAAATCCGGCCGGACACAAATGATATTGTCGATCTTCTCCATGACTCCGTAATCGATCGAAACGGCCTCGACCCGTGAGAACTCGGCTGACGTTATTTTTTCTTCATCCTCCGTACCGATGCTCTTTTCAATACGTGCGAGCCCGCCGGACAGTGCGTGCATGTGGCGGTTTATCGCCTCCAGCATCCTGTCCGCCCTGAACACGAACATGCCGGAGTTCCAGACATAAGACCCTTTCCTCAGGAATACGCGGGCCCTCCGTAGATCGGGTTTTTCGGTAAAACTCCTGACCCGGAATGCCTCCGCGTACTCATACCCGGAAACGGCTTCTCCCAGTTCCACATATCCGAATCCGGTGGCGGGCCTGTCCGGCGTAATACCGAACAGGACCACTGAACCCTCTTCAGCGATGCGCGCGGCATTCCCGAGCGCATCGAGAAAAACGTCCCTGGGCCGTATCACGTGATCGGCCGATAAAACCGCGATCACCGCGTCGGGATCCCGTTTGTGTATATGTGCCGTTGCGAGACCGATCGCCGGCGCGGTGTTCCTGCCCTCCGGCTCGACGATGATGCTGCTCTCCGGTACCATTGGAAGCTGCTCCATAAGGAGCCCCTTCAAGGACGGGCCGAGCACGAAAAAGATATTTTCCCCGGCGATCTCCGGCGTTATCCTCCCGTAGGTTTCCTGTATCATCGTTTTTTCAGACACGATGGTGTGGAACTGCTTCGGCATGGACCTTATGCTCCGGGGCCAGAACCGCTCCCCCCTGCCTCCGGCAATAATTACCACGTAAAACACGGGCCCCTCCTCTGTCATGGAGTAAAGAAACGGTCGATCTCGCCGCTCACCCCCCGCACATCGCGCGGGTCGAACCATCGCACGTCCTTTTCCCTGCGGAACCAGGTGAGCTGCCTTTTCGCATACCTCCTCGTATCACGTTTGAAACGCCGTACGGTCTCGTCGAACGAGAAACACCCCTTGAAGTAATCAATGAAGTGACTGTATCCTATACCCTTCATGGACGGACAACGCTCGTCGCATCCGGACGACAGGAGTCCGTACACCTCCACGCCGAGACCTGAATCGATCATTCGCTCGCACCGGTTCTCCAGCCGCGCGTAGAGCTCCTCTCGTTCGATCGTGACCCCGATCTTCAGTACATCGAGATTATCGCATACCTCCATTTTTGTAAACCGTGAGAAGGTCTTGCCTGTCAGTGCGAATATCTCGAGCGCGCGAACGACGCGCACAACGTCGTTCGGATGGAGCCTGTCCGCCGTTTCGGGATCGACCGCCAGTAGCCTGCGGTGCAGGGCCCCCCTCGATTTCTCCTCCTCCCGGTAGAGGGATCGCCTGAGCTCGAGGTCGGCGGGAGGCGCATCCCCCAGCCTCGATTCGAGGGCCCTGAAGTAGAGGCCTGTTCCGCCCACCAGGAGGGGTATTTTACCGCGTCCCGTGATGTCGTCGATTGCACCAAGCGCCAGCCGCTTGAAATCTCCCGCGCTGAAACGGTAATCCGGTTCTACGATACTGACAAGATGGTGGGCGACCCTTTCAAGATCGCCGGGGCCGGGTTTGGCCGTCCCAATCTCCATATCCCTGTAAACCTGCATTGAATCCACCGATATGATCTCACAGCGCCCCCGCGCGATATCCACGGCAAGCCTTGTCTTGCCGACTCCCGTGGGACCGAAGAGAAATACCGCTTTCCTGGGATAGTGGACGGTGGAATCCATGGACGTATAAGTCCCCCTTATGCAAGACGGCATGGAAAAGGACTCAGTACAGGTAAGCTGCCGGGAAAGAAAAGGCGAACCGGAAAGGCGATCCTTATACTCGAGAAAAAAAATGTACTGCGAGCAAAGCGAACAATGTGAGCATAGCGAGCGAAGCGCATGCACGGGATACGGAAATCAGGAGGGTTCACCCTCCTCCTCGGAGTTTATGTACTTAACCTCGTCTTCGAGCACCTGTTTCAATGCGAGCGAGACGATCTTCCCCTCGTATTTATCCAGGGCTTCATCACCCACGAAGTTGATCTGGCGGGCCCTTTTCATTACCGCGCGGGAAAGCAGGTACCTGTTTTTCGTGAACTCGATGATATGATAGACGGGAAGCACCCTTATCTCCTCTTCTGCAGTTCCTGATCGATAATGCGCTCAAGCTTTTCGACCGAGCTGTCAACTTTATCGTTTGTTAGAATATACTTGAATCGATCCCGGTATTCAAGCTCCTTTTGGGCGTTGCTGAGCCTGCGTTCCATATTTTCCGGACTTTCCGTTCCCCTGCTCTCCAGACGCCTCTTCAGCTCCGCCATGTTCGGAGGCTCGATGAAAACGGTGACCGCATCTTCAAACTCACTCATCAGAGCGAGGGCCCCCTGTACATCGAGGTCGAGAAGGCATACCCTGCCCTTTTTACGGCACGTGTAAAGATGTTCCCGTTCGGTCCCCTTCAGATCACCATGTACGTGGGCCCATTCAATGAACTCACCCCGATCGATCTTCTTCTCGAACTCGACGGAGGATATAAAAAAATAATCGACACCGTTCACCTCGTCTTTTCTTCGTTTTCTCGTTGTGTAGGAAACGGAAAACACGATGTCGTTTCGCCGCCTCAGCAGCTCTTTATATATGGTGGTTTTACCGCTTCCGGAGGGAGCGGTGATCACGAGAATGATACCCTCATCATTCAATATTCCGTACCTGTTCCTTTATTCGCTCTATGTTCGTCTTGATCTGCACCACCTGCTCCGCGACCGTATAATCGGGTACTTTGGCGCCGATGGTGTTCGTTTCACGAAGCATCTCCTGTGAAATAAAATCCAGCTCCCTTCCGCACGGGCTCCCGGATTTGAGGGTGGAACGCATACCGGCGATATGTCCCTTTATTCTCGAAAGTTCTTCGCTGATGTCAACCTTGTTTGCGAAGATGGCCACCTCGGTCATGAGCCGGGTCTCATCGATCCCGCCGTCTATGAGATCTTCGATTTTCTTTCTCAACTGTCCCGCGTATCGCTTCTGAACTTCCGGGTAGACCTTCGTTATTTCCTCCAGCGACCTGACAATGAGGCCCACGTACTTCTCAATATCCCTGAGAGCCAGTTCTCCCTCACGGGAACGGGAGTCGCAGAATTTCCGGAGGACCGGTATGAACATCTTTTCAACCTCTTGCTGCTCGAACCGCCCTACGCTGTCGGCAGTGCTGTTGAAGAGCGACTTGAGAGCGAGCAGCTCCTGAAGGCTCACCTGTATTTTATCACCGTACTCCTCTGCCAGTGCACCGATAACTTTCATGTACCGCCCGAGGAGTTCCTGTACGAGTTTCAGCTCCATGGCCTCTTTCGCGGCCACCCTGATGAGAATTTCGATCTTTCCCCGGCTGACCTCGCCCCGGACCAGCCGCTTGAGCCCCTCCTCCATATGCTCGAGATAGGATGGAAGCTTGAACCTGATATCGAGAAATTTATTATTCAGCGATTTAATCTCGATAAGGAATGTGCAGTCACCAAGCTCGAAGCTCATGGATGCGTAGCCCGTCATGCTGTTCACTGTTTGATCCTCTTTTCCCGGTAAGTCCGCTCGATTTATACTACGCCATTTTCATTAAAAGGAAAACCGAAAAGAATCCCGGCGGGGGCCCGTCCGTGACGGGGCCCGTAAAGAAAAAGAACTTGACCCGGTCTTCGGCACTCTGGTATATTCCGCATGAGTGATACACTCCATCAAGGCAGGGGCCGCTAGCTCAGTCGGTAGAGCAACGCCCTTTTAAGGCGTGGGTCGAAGGTTCGATCCCTTCGCGGCTCACATGTCTCCTTCGTCTAGTGGTTAGGACACCGGGTTTTCATCCCGGCAACAGGGGTTCGACTCCCCTAGGAGATGCTCTTTTGACCCCCCGTTTTCCTCCTTTTCGGGGGGTCTTTTTTATCTCCGGATAAAATCCCGGAACAAACCGTCCGCATACCGTCCGAAAATAAACTCTCCCCGCGCTAGGAATACGGGTTCTCTTCATATAAGGTATGGAACATGAGATGCCGATAATCCTACCAATGGGGGGCGAATTTGTCCTGTAAAGCCGAAAGGGGGCATACCCTTGAATGCCGCTGGAAAATGTGCTATACTAGCGGTAGACGAATCAGGGGGACGGAACCATGAAAAATTATTGGAGATGTCTGTTCGTTTTTCTTTCACTCCCGTTCTTCCTTTCTTCGTGCAAGCCCATCAACATTTTCAGCCCCCTCGTGAATCCGTCCAGGATGAACAACGATGCGAAAATGGATGCCGCGTATAACGCGATTTCCGACGGCAACTACGCAAGTGCGATTGATTACTTCAGTGACGTTATTGGGAGTTCAAGCGGAGAACAGCTCACGGAGGCCTACCTGGGAAGGGCTTCAGCCTACCTCAATACCGCCTCTTCAACGCTCGGCGACGTCGTAGACGATCTCGTCGAGGGTGATGTCGATTTCGACAGTACGGGAGAAGTCATCGAGAGCATCGTCGCGGACGGGGATTATGAAACATTCTTCTCCAACGTCCAGAGCTCGGCCGACGATTATAACGCGGCAATCTCCAACTCGGGATCGGATATAGATCAGGGCATCCTCATAGAAGCTTACGAGGCGAATATGATGGCCGCCACGGGCGTCGGTTCGACGGCGATCGCGGCCGGGTACAACGGCGCGGGCTGGGGCCCTGCCGACGTGACCGTGAATGAGGAGTACGAGGCTATAAACGACTCGGCGAGTACCCATCCCTTCAACATCAGCACCTGGGAGGATACGACCCCTGCGAACAACGGGCTTCGGCAGTACGTTGACGGTACCGATCGCGAGACATCGATGCTCGGTTATCTGGGAAACGCCTTCGACGCCCTTACCGCGCTCGAGGCGGATCCTCCGCTCGATATGGATATTACCGGTCTGAAGGAGAACATCAACGTGTGGGTGACAAACGGATTGAACGAGTCGCCCCTCTCGTGATCGAACAGCACTGAGAACCGGCTGGAAGGAGGTTTTTTGAGAGAAAGGACCCCGCACCTCATACTGTCTATTACCGCGTTCCTGGTCTTTATACTCTCATCCGGGAGCCTCTTCGCGATCGATACGTCCGAACCGGTGGCCGCTCCCCCGCTTCCGGAGGTGCGCGCCATGGGAAGAGCGTACACCGCAGTCGCGAACGATGAGAATACGGTCTTTTACAACCCTGCGGGATATGCCACGATCGAAGAGGGCATCGTCTCGGTACTCTCACTTGACCTGAAGATAAACGTCGACGAATCCGCGGTAAATCTCATGGACGCCATCATCTCAGGAAAGGACATCACATCCACCAGCAATATCCTTTCATATCTCAGGAATACGACCTTCGCTCCCGGTATTGCGGGACCCCTCTATTTCGGAAGGGTGGGCAACAATTTCGGATTCGCCTTCTATGACAACCTCTATATGCGGTTCAGCACAAGGAGCGGGGCGATACTGCCCATTGCGGAATTCTATGCGTACACCGATCTCGGTTTTATCGGAGGATACGGGGCCCCCCTGCCGTTTCTCGATAATCTCTACGGGGGCATCAATTTCAAGGTCCTGCTGCGCATGAAATCCCGGATCAAGGGCTCCGTGGTCGATGTCATCGACACGCTCGGGGAGCTGGGAGACCTGCCCGCGGCAAAGTCCGTCGGTTTCGGTGCCGATCTCGGCCTTCTGTACATGCCGCTCCCGTGGCTCTCGCTCGGGCTGACGGGCCAGGACTTCTTCGGCACCCGTTTTCACTGGCAGGTCATCGGCGGCTCCAGGAGCTTTCCGAAGAGCATGATCAAACCCCGCATCGCTTTCGGGTCCGCCGTCTATCCCCTCAAGCTCTTCAGCACCCGGGAACGATCGAGCGACCTCGTGGTCGCCCTCGATTACTACGATCTCCTCGATTACTCGTCCGTACTCTCAAACATCAAGCTCGGTGCCCGTTTTTCAACCCTGCGCATCATCGATCTCATGGGCGGGATCGACGGCGGATACCTTACGGGAGGGCTCGGCTTCAACCTGAAGATCGTCCACATCGGCGTCTATTACTACGTTGATGAGCTCGGTTTCTATCCCGGAGCGAAACCCGTTCAGAACTTAACCTTCAACTTCGCGCTCAAGTGGTAGTGATCCGGCGGTCCGGTTCGGCTGGTATACCGGAAAAAATCCTTACACTATCGATTGAGTGGACTTTTATGCGGGCCGTCCGCTGATTCGGCAACCACCGTTCCCATGAAGCAGAGCCTATCCTCGGTTACAGTGAGGACTCTTAAAGGGCCATTACGAAGCGGCATGAGTATGAACGCGGTGGCGCGGAAACGTGGGCATTGAGGCCGTCTACCCTGCTACTCGTCGTCGTATTCAGGCGCCGGGTAGTTGGGAGGTTCCTTCATTATCTTGACGTCGTGGGTGTGGCTCTCCTTGAGGGATGAAAAGGATATCTTCACGAACTTTGCTTTTTTTCGAAGCTCATCCAGGTTGCGGGCCCCCACATAACCCATGCCGGCTCTAATACCCCCGACAAGCTGGAACACGATGTCCCGAACACCCCCCTTGTACGGAACGAGGCCTTCGATACCTTCGGGAACGAATTTCCTCTGTCCCTCCTGATGATACCTGTCCGACGAGCCGCTCTTCATGGCGCCTTCAGAGCCCATACCCCGGTACTCCTTGAAAGCACGCCCGTGGTAGATGACTTTCTCTCCCGGGCTCTCGTCCGTACCGGCGAAGAGGCTTCCGGTCATAACGGCATCAGCCCCGGCCGCGAGCGCCTTGATAATATCACCGGAGTATCGAATGCCCCCGTCCGCTATGACGGGTACGTTACGGCTGCGGGCCGCTCCGACGCAGTCGATGATCGCCGTCAGCTGCGGCACCCCGATCCCGGCTACGATACGCGTCGTGCAGATCGAGCCCGGGCCTATGCCGACCTTCACGATATCGGCCCCCGCTTTAATGAGGGCCTCCGTTCCTTCGGCGGTCGCGACATTGCCCGCCACAATCGTGATGTCGCCGAACTTTTCCCTGACCGCCCTGATCGCATCGATGACTCTTTTTGAATGCCCGTGCGCGGTATCCACGACTATGGCGTCCACCTGTACGGACACGAGCGTGCTTACCCGGTCCATGAAATCCGGTCCCGGACCCGCGGCCGCGGCTACGAGAAGTCTCTTCTTGTCATCGAGCGCTGAAATGGGGAACTCTATGGCTTTCTGTATGTCCTTGATCGTGATAAGTCCGCGGAGGTTGTAATCTTTGTCGACAATCGGTATCTTCTCCACCTTGAAACGCTGGAGAAGCGTTTTCGCCTCCTCCAGGGTCGTACCCTCGGGAGCGGTAATGAGGTTCTCCCTCGTCATCAGGTTGGAAACCGGCTGGTCGAAATCGGTTATGAAACGAAGGTCCCGGTTCGTCAGAATACCGACGAGCTTTCCCTTTTCCGTAATGGGAATACCCGATATCCTGAAATTCTTCATTATTTCGAGGGCAGTTGTGATCGGTGCCGAAGGATCGAGGGTAACGGGATCGATGATCATTCCGCTCTGGGATTTCTTGACCTTTTCGACCTCACCCGCCTGTTCCCGGATCGGCATGTTCTTGTGTATGACCGCGAGCCCTCCCTCACGAGCGAGCGCCGTAGCCATCCTGTACTCTGAAACGGTATCCATGGCGGCCGCGATAATGGGAATATTGAGCTGGAGGTTGCACATGCGGGAGGCGATATCCGTGTCCGCGGGCGCCACATCGGAGTAACCGGGCAGCAGCAGAACATCGTCAAAGGTCAGACCGTTTTTCCCGGCATCCGCCATGGGTGTCCCCGCTCTTTTCCGTTGATAACCACGAACCGACACGATGGTGCGCACGGTACTGAGAAGGTTTTCAGTGCGCCAATAATAACAATCAAAGGGCCCCAGCGTCAATTCAAGAATGGATGTGGAACGGACGATAGGTTAGGTAAGTGAGCATGGCAATCCTTGATAGGGAAAAAATACGGGTATTATGAGGAAAACCGTCTTCATACTCCTGGTCCTCTTTTTATTCGCATCGGCGGGACGGGGCGACGCGCGGCGTCTCTACTATGCGGAGGAATTCTATCTCTACGTTCTGAACCTGCACCATACGAATCCGAACCTGGCCCGTAACATCCGCTACATGCAGTGGGCGCTCGAAGCCCCGTTCGACAACCCGGTCAGGAGCCTCGCCGTGATAAAAACAGAGGATGATTTCGAACGGTACAGGTCACTTTTTAAAATGCATGTGAACCTTCTTATCATAGACAGCTACCTGAAGCTCGGTGCCCGTTTCGACAAGGAGCATGTCTATTTCTTCAACCTCAGATACGCCGAAGAGCTCCTGGAGAGTTTCGGAATCGCCCGTTATTACTATGAAACCGGGAAAAACTACTGGGACGAGGCCGTGATTCACGCACGCCGGGCCGACGGCGTGGAGACCCGGATCACGAGGGATTCCTGGGAAAACGAGCTCTATCTGATATTGTCCGGTGAGCTCGATTACGACCGGATCATCGACGAGCACCTCGGCAGGCTCGACGGAAAAATTCGCACGGTCGAGGGATACCTCGAACAAACAAAGCGGAAGGCGGACGCATCCGTGCAGGGGTAAGACCATCTGCAAACAATCGGGCGGCGCGAAAGACCGCGACACGGCTTCCCTATTTTCCCTGCACCCCTCAATCGATAAAAATTCACGTTCGCGATCATGGGTATTACCGTAAAACCCATGAAACGCGCTCCCCATCCATCCTATCTCACGGTAACGGACTGGAACGAGAGGATATCCCTGCTCAGGGACATGCTGAGCCCCTGTACCGTCTGCCCCCTCATGTGCGGCGCGGACCGGTTCAGCGGGAAGGGCAAATGCGGGGCGGGAGCTTCGCTGCGCATAGCGAGCACCACCCTCCACACGGGTGAGGAGCCGCCTATCTCCGGGAAAAGGGGCTCGGGAACGATCTTTCTCAGCGGCTGTCCCCTCACCTGCGGGTTCTGCCAGAACTACCCCATAAGCCAGTACAACAACGGAAGGGATATTACGGTTCCGGAGCTTGCCCGTACCATGATCTCCCTTCAAAGCAGGGGAGCGCACAACATCAATTTTGTCTCACCGACGCACTTCACGCCCCAGATAGTGGAAGCCGTAAAACGGGCCGCGGGGCTCGGCCTCCGTATACCGATCGTGTACAATTCGGGAGGCTATGAGCGCGTCGAGGTCCTGAAAATTCTGGACGGCATCGTAGACATATATCTTCCCGACATGAAGTATTTCGAGGATGATGCAGCGCTCCACTACTCGGGTGCCCCCCGTTATGGAAAGATCAATAGGGCCGCGGTGCAGGAGATGTACCGACAGGTGGGCGATCTTGTAATGGACGGGGAAATCGCTCAGCGCGGCCTCATCGTTCGCCATCTCGTACTACCGGGAGGGATCGCGGATACCAGGCGGGTGCTCGAAAGCATCGCGGCGGTCTCACCGTCGATTACCATCAGTCTCATGAGCCAGTACTTTCCAGCATACAAGGCGGTCGGGATTCCGGAACTGAACAGAAAGCTGACGAAAGAGGAGTACGCGGAAGCGGCGGATGCGCTCGCTTCATGCGGTCTTGAAAACGGTTGGCTGCAGCCTCTGTGACTCCGGCTGTTCGTCATCACAAACCGAGCTTTTTCTTTATCTTCCCGATATCGCTGAACATCGACTTGATCTTGGGTTTCAGTGCGTAGAATTCCATTTCCTGTTTGAAATCGGCGGCCGGTATGCCCAGCAGCTTCTTTCCTCTCTTCACATGCCGTTCCATAACGCCCGACTTTGCGCCGATGTAAACATCGTCCTCTATGACGATATGATCCTTCAATCCGACCGCGCCCGCGATAACAACGTTGTTGCCGATCTTGACGCTCCCGGATATACCGCAGAGCGCGCAGATTATGACGTTTTTTCCGATTTCGACGTTATGCCCGATCTGCACCAGGTTGTCGATCTTTGTTCCCTCTCCGACGAGTGTATTTCCCAAGGTGGCACGGTCTATGGTGGTGTTCGCGCCGATCTCAACGTTCCGCCCGATAATTACCGAGCCGATCTGCGGTATCTTGCGGTGAGCTCCCTCCTCCAGGACATAACCGAAACCATCGCTCCCGATGACCGCGCCCGCGTGAATCACGACGTTGTCGTCCACCCTGCATCCCGGATACAGGGTGACGTGATGGTGCAGAATACACCCCTTCCCTATCCTGCAGTTGTTTCCGACGAGTACCTGGGGTCCTATTCTTGTGGATGCGCCGACAACCGCGCCCTGCCCGACCACGGCGAAGGGACCGACCGAAGCGCCTTCCCCGATCTCGGCGCCAGGGGCTATGGACGCACTCCCGGATACCCCGGGCCCGGTGCCGTCCGGTTCTTCGAAAAGAGAGAGGAGCTCGACAAATGCCGTCGAGCTCTTTTTCGGGTCGACCAGTATACAGTCGTCCGCTGGTTCGTCTTCCGCGTTAAAACCGAAAACGAAGCACGCTCCGGCCGTCCGGTCTACACCGGAATACATCTTGCGGTTCTTGATAAAAACAATGGAATTTTTTTCGGGTCTTTCCGGAGGGCATACACTCCGAACGACCCGGTCCTTGTTACCCCTGACCCTTCCGCCTATTCTGCCCGCTATCCATTCGAGTGTATACGCCACCGTCTCTCTCCGTTCAAATTTTTCGGAATACATCCGTTAAATCATCGTGCTCCGCCGTCTTTTAACAGCACCCTGCGGCAAACCTGTATAACTCGTCGCGCGGGTCGTGATTACCAAAGATAATTGCATGAACGGCCTCGAACAAGGGAAGTTCCCTCGCCGTTTCAAATCCGTTCCGCTGAAGGTATCTCCGTCCAAGAGCGAGCGTGTGATATCCTTCCGCGATCTCCCCTTCCCGGTTCATTTCATCATAGACCGCATCAGGTTTTCCTCCCATTCCTATGCGGGACCCGAATCGGCCGTTTCTGCCTGAAGCAGCAGTCACATACAAGTCACCGACGCCGGCGAGGTCGAAGGCGGTTTCCCGCAAGCCGTTCAATTTCGAAACGATGATCGCCAGTTCGCGCACCGCCTGATTATAGATGAACGATTTCAGATTGTGGTAGTTCGTGCCTGACCCGTGAAAAAGGCCGTCGCAAACGCCCATGACGATCGCATAAACGTTCTTGAACGCCGAGCAGAGCTCCACACCACGCATATCGTGAGTCCGGAAAACCCTGTAATAATCCGTTGAAAAGGAGGAGGAGGCACCGCCGAGCCCGGGGCTCCCCCCGAAAACGGTCGCGGTCGGTATTTCACCCGCGAGCTCCACGGCCTTCACGGGCCCCCCGATGGACACCCAGTCTATGGGGGCTTCGCCGAAACGACGGGTACTGAGCCGCTTCCCCGCTTCATATATACTCGTGACAGTATCCCCGAAATCCGCGAACCCCTTTGTGAGCGTAAAAACGGGGAGGGGTTCCCTCACCGCCTCGAGATACCCGGAAAATACGGGAATAAAACCTTCACTCGTCACACCCACGAAGACGGCATCCACATCGCTGACGGCCTCCGTCAGCCTGTCCGACATGAAGAGGCGTACGGATTCCGGGAGTTTCCTGCCCAGCTTCGGGTGGGGGCCCTGTTCGGATGTCCGGACGATATCGTCATCGAGCCATGTCCCCCAGAGGTTCACCGCAATGTCATTATCCGAAAGGGGAAACGTAATCGCGCTTCCCATGTAGCCGGCCCCGAGAACGGCAACGCGTTTTATTTCAACACTCATGCGCACGATCGACCTCCGCTCGGCTTGACGGGTTCCCCGGTACGGGGTTCTTCACTGCGGGGGGAATCCCCGCTTCATTGATTATAATAATATCGTAGTTTTAACGGAGGTGGAATCGAAAAACAAGCTCCACGAACGTATTACCACAGCGCAAATGTCTCATTGCTCATCATTGCCCGGCCGGCTTGACAGAAAGACACGCTGCGTGTAGCATGTTCACGCGGGGATTATTTCTTTTTTTTAACCAAGAGACGTATGTTTTTCCTCCATACCTTTTCCCGTATAATCGACAGGATGTATTCGGAGGCCGAGATGATCGAACGAACGATTCATGGAGAAATACATGAGTTGAGACTGAACAGGCCGCCTGCAAACGCGCTGTCACCCGAGCTTTTACAGGCCCTTGCACGCGAGGTACGCCGTTCCCCCGAGCAGGGAGCGCGCGCACTGGTTCTCTCCGGAAGCGAGAGCGTTTTCTCCGCCGGGCTGGACGTTCTGATGCTCGCCGAACTCGACAGGGAGTGGCTCCTTCGAGTATTCAACGACCTTTTCGATACGCTGGAAACGCTGGCAGGATCAACCGTTCCCGTGGCCGCGGCAATTACCGGCCACGCCATTGCAGGCGGCGCGGTTCTGGCACTGTGCTGCGACAGGCGGGTGATGGCCGAGGGCGATTTCTCCATCGGCATCAACGAGGTCCGAATAGGCATACCGGTCCCGAAGCTCGTGGCCGATCTTGCGGTCCGTGTGGTGGGACTGAGGGCGGGTGAGTCTCTGTGCGTCTCGGGCAGGCTGCTGAGTCCGTCCGAAGCGCTCTCTATCGGTCTCGTGGACGAGCTCGCTCCCACGGGACGGGCACCGGCAGCAGCGCTTCACTGGTGTGAAGAAATCATCGAGGCACCGGCTGAGGCGCTCAAGGACACCAGGTCGGTTTTTCGCCGCGATCTGGCGGAGTTGATTAGAAACCGGCGCGGGGAAGACTCCCGCAGCCTCGCCGGCCTGTGGTTCCGGCCCGAGCTTCAAAACGCGATACGGGACCTCGCGGCGCGCCTCAGGGGAAAGAAAGAATGAAACGGGCCCCCCGACTATTTTCCGTACTGTGAACTCTTGTCAGTGGACTGCCGTCTCTTTATTTCCTCCTTCAGAAGCTCCCGTTCCTCTGCGGTTCTGTGAACGATCTCCCACGCCGCCTCCGCGGCCCACCCGGCTCCGATGGCGATGGTGCAGTCGTACGGGTTCCTGCATCCCTTTGCCTTTGCAGCGGCGAACAGCTCCTTGGAGCGGTTCGGCCTCCGGGAATCGAACGCCATTCCGAAATTCTTTATGAGGATCTCCCTGCATGTTATGGCGCCCCACTTTTCGAAAAAACGGTCGCATATATACTTCTTGACATCGTAGAACGCGAGCCAGCGATTCGAGTTGTCCCGCGCGTTCTCCTCTATGGTCACGTTCGACGCCAGACTGACGAGAAAGCTCGCCCCGTTTACCGCACCGCACGTACCTCTATGACAGTTCCCTACACCGCCCGTAAGCCCCATGAGACCGGTGAACAGCTTGTCGCGTATATCATCCGAGGCAAGTGTAACCCCCACCTCTTTGAGCGCGTCAAAAGCCGCGATGAACGTGCAGTGGCTGCACCCTATGATGGTCCCCTGGTATTTGGTTCCGAGCTCCCGGGCCTTGATAACGGCCAGCTTTCCGGGAGGAAGTTCTATACCCCAGTCCTCGCTCAACTTCTTCGGTGTTTCCAATTGTTCCGACATCGTGTCCCCCAGACTGATTCAGACGAGATTATGATCTTTTACCACTTTCTGCAGGGTGATCGGGTTGGCGAGAAGATCGACGATGTCCTCGACCGCCCACGCGACCGCCCGTGCAATAGTGCAGGGATAACCCGCGGTATCCAGTATACAGCCCCGCTCCTTCTCTTCCCTTCCGAACTCGGCCTTGGCGTGCGGGTCCCAGGAATCCCAGTGCTTCCCGAACCTGGACCAGGTAACGTCCCTGCAGGACAGGCCGTTGTACTCTTTCAGAAACCGCGATGCCGAATAGTTATATACCGAATCGAATGCTATCCAGCGGTGATTGATATTGCTCTCCTGTACCTTTTGATCGACCCCCTGGCAGCGAAGGGCCGAAAGGCTGACGCAGAATCCCGTCCCCGCGAGCGCGCCGCACGTACCGACACCCACGTTTCCGGTGCCTCCCGCGAGGCCCACGAAGGCGGGAAACATCTCTTCCTGGTCCTTTTTTTCCAGTATTTCAATACCGAACTCCCGCAACGTATCCACGGTAGCCAGAAAGGTCGATTGGGCGCAACCCCAGTATTTCGTCACGTATTCCCCGCCGATCTCATACCCCTTTCCGATCAATGCTTCCCTTTTTTTCTCGTCTCCCGCGATACCGGCGGCGATACGCATATTTTCACGCCACTTTTTCATTTCAGAATCCTTCATTCCCCGCTCCTTTGAAAAAAATCTGAAAACCGCTTATGTCTGATGTCTTATGTCCCATCGGCAATGGGTTCCACCCTGAACAGCGCACGGCCGTTTATATCGGGGCACAGAAACTCCTCGTACTTGTGTATCCAGTGGTCTTCCTCACCCACGACCGTTTCCTTCAGAGGCAGCATCGGCATGATGGCGTTCAGCGCATAAATACATATACCCCTGCCGTCGGGATCGTACAGCGTCCCGTTTTTCATCACCCAGCAATCGCCGACCTTGTGCTTGCTGCACTCTCCCTCGATCTTCACGATCCTGATCGAAACGTCTTTCATTTTCCCCCCTCGGAGCTTTTTCTCTTCGAAAGCTCGTACGCCACGTCAATGATCATGTCTTCCTGTCCTCCAACGACTTTGCGCCTCCCGAGCTCTACAAGTACGTCCCGGGGCTCTACATCGAACCGCTCAACGGCCCGATAGGTGTGAAGAAGAAAGCTTGAATATACCCCGGCATATCCCAGGATGAGAGAGGGTTTGTCTATGACCTGCGGCCTCTGCATCAGCGGCCGTACGATGTCTTCCGCCGCGTCCATTATACGGTACAGGTCCACACCGGTATCGCACCCCATTTTATCGAAAACCGCGGCCAGGACCTCGGTAGGAGCGTTTCCCGCACCCGCGCCCAGACCACCGAGCGTCCCGTCCACCACCGTCGCCCCCTCCTGCACCGCGGCCACGGTGTTCCCGATGGCGAGCCCGAGGTTGTTGTGTGCGTGAAATCCCACCTCGATGCCGAGCTCTTTCTTCAGCAGCCCCACCCTTTCCTTTACATCATCGGGGAGCATGGCTCCCGCGGAATCCACCACATAAACCACATCCGCGCCGTAACCCTCCATGAGCTTCGCCTGTTCCAGCACCTTGGAAGGCTTCTCCATGTGCGCGAGCATGAGAAACGTCATGACCTCGAGGCCCATATCCTTTGCCAGCCGGATGTGCTGCTCCGATATATCCGCCTCCGTTACATGCGTTGCGACGCGCGCTATCTTCGCACCGTTCTCGATCGCCATCTTCAGGTCTTCCCGTGTCCCTATGCCGGGAAGCAGAAGCACGGTTATCCTGCTTCCGGTAACAACCCTGCTCGCGGCCGCCAGCCTTTCCTCGTCGGTGTGCTTGGCCCACCCGTACTGTATCGACGATCCCGAAAGGCCGTCGCCGTGCGATATCTCTATACCGTATATCCCCGCCCGGTCAAGCGCCGTGGCGATGTTCGTTATGTCGTCGATGGAATACTGGTGGCTGACCGCGTGACTCCCGTCCCGCATGGTCGTGTCTACAATACGCACCTTCACGCTCATGAGGCCTCCCCCCTGGTGACCATTCTCTCGGCAATGGTCTCGCCTATCGCGACCGCCGCCGCGGTTTCTACATCGAGATTTCCGGCGTACGCGGGCAGAAAGTCTCCCGCACCCTCAACCTCGATCATGGTCGTGACCTTGTTGTCCTCGAATATCGGGCCGAGCCTGATCCTGTATCCCGGCACGTATTTTTGTACCCGCCCGACCATGTTTTCAACCGAATTGACTATCCCGTCTTTGTCGACGTCCTCGACGACCGTGTATATGGTGTTTCGCATTATAATGGGAGGCTCCGCCGGATTCAGAATGATAATCGCCTTCCCCCTCTCGGCCCCGCCGACCAACTCTATTCCCCGCGCCGTAGTCTGGGTAAACTCGTCTATGTTCTGCCTCGTTCCGGGCCCCGCGCTCCTGCTCGCGATGGTCGCGACGACCTCGGCATAGCGAACTTTGCACACGGACGAAACGGCGTAGACGATCGGTATCGTGGCCTGTCCCCCGCAGGTAATGAGGTTGATATTGGCCTCCCGGGAATGCCCCTCGAGGTTGACCACGGGACAGACATAGGGGCCGATCGCCGCGGGCGTAAGATCGATCGCAACGATATTCTCTTCTTCGAGCACCGGAGCGTTTTTCAGGTGGGCCGCCGCTGACGTCGCATCAAATGCGATCTTTATTCCTCTTCCCCGAACCGCCTCTATCCCGTCCGCCGACGCATCCACCCCGAGGCTCCTGGCCCTTTTCAGCCCTTCGGAACTCGGATATATGCCGATCATGAGGCTGGGCTTCATGTACTTCGATCTCCGCATGATCTTGTAAAGCAGGTCGGATCCGATGTTCCCCGGCCCGATAATCGCCACATCCACCTTGTCGCCGCTCATCCCTGTTCCTCTTTCACTTTCAGCCGTACTGAACCGAGCCTGTCGAACGTCACTTCCAGTACGTCGCCCCCGCCGATATCCACGGCTGAGGTCAGGGAGCCCGACAGAATGATCTCCCCCTCCTTAACGCCGACACCGAACTCGGACAGCTTGTTTATGAGCCACGTCACCGCGTTCACCGGATTTCCCATGACCGCGGCCGCGGCCCCGGTTGCAATCACCTCCCCGTTTTTACGGAAAACCATGCCCGTGGCGTAGAGGTCGATTTCCGAGACCGGGAGCGGTCTCGTTCCCACCGCGATGAAAGCGCTTGACGCGTTGTCCGCGATCGTGTCCTGTATCTTGATCTTCCAGTCGGAAACCCGGCTGTCGATGATCTCTATCGCCGGCACGACGTAATCCGCGGCCCTGAGCACGTCAAAGGGCGTGACACCCGGCCCCGTCAGGTCCCGGCCCATCACGAACGCAAGCTCGCCCTCCGCCTTCGGCTGCAGCACCTCCCCCATATCGAGCTCGCCTCTCATAAGGAGCATCGATTCGAAGAGGTGCCCGTAGTCGGGCTCGAACACGCCGAACATATGCTGCATCGGGAAACTGGTAAGGCCGATCTTCTTCCCGATGATCCGTTCTCCCTCACCGGTCAGCCTCCCTATGTTTTCCATCTGTACCCGGTAGGCGTCCTCGACGGTCATGTCCGGGAATTTTTCCGTGAGCGGGCCTATCGGGTTCCCGCTTTTCAGGGCGTCGTACAGATCGGACGCCGCTTTCTTTATTTCCTCTTTCAGCATAGATTCTCCCCCGTTTGGTTTAAACGTCCTCCGTGTACGCCGGGTATTATTTCAAAGAGACCTGAAAACCGCTCCCCTGCTCGCCGACTGCGCCATCCGGGCATATCGGGCGAGGTACCCCTTTACCGCCTTCGGTTTCGGAGTTTTCCATTCAGCGAGCCGTTTCGAAATCTCATCGTCCGGCAGGTCGACCCGTATCGATTTCTTCTCAATGTCGATTTCGACAATATCCCCGTCCCGCACGATCGCAATAGGCCCCCCTTCCGCGGCTTCCGGCGATATGTGGCCTATGGCGGGACCGCGGGAGGCTCCCGACCACCGGCCGTCCGTTATCATCGCGACGTCTTTGTCGAGTCCCATGCCGACGACGGAGGACATGGCGATGTGCATCTCCCGCATTCCCGGTCCGCCCTTCGGTCCCTCGTACCGTATTACCACGACATCGCCCTTTTTTATCTTCCGTGCGAATATCGCTTCTTCGGCCGTTTCTTCGCTGTCGAACACCCTCGCGGGTCCGCGGTGGTGCCACATCGATTTGTCGACCGCGGTCCTCTTCACCACCGCCCTGTCCGGGGCGAGGTTCCCCGTCAAGACCGCTATACCGCCCTTGGCATGGTAGGGGTTTTCCACCGTCCTGATGACGTCCTCCCGCTCTATCCGCGCGTCCGCTATGCTCTCGCCTATGGTTTTACCGGAAACAGTACGCTGTGCCGTATTGATAAGTCCGAGCTTCGAGAGCTCCTTCATGACCGCATACACGCCTCCGGCTTCGTGAAGGTCCTGCAGATGATGGGGACCGGCCGGACTCATGTTGCACAGGTGGGGTGTTTTCTCACTCAAAGCGTCGAAAAGGTCCAGGTCGATATCTATACCCGCCTCGTACGCGATTGCGGGAAGGTGCAGTGCTGTATTCGTGGACCCTCCGAGCGCGAGATCGACCGTTATGGCGTTTACGAGAGACTCTTCCGTAATGATGTCGAGCGGCCTGACATTTTTTTTCACAAGATCCATGATACGCATTCCCGCGTACTTTGCGATTCTGTACCGTTCGGCGTAAACCGCCGGAACGGTCGCGCTTTTCGGAAGGGACATGCCCATGGCTTCGGTGGCACAGTTCATGGTATTCGCCGTAAACATGCCCGCGCATGACCCCACCGACGGACAGCCCTTCTCCTCGAACGCCCGCAGTTCCTCCTCGCTCATCTCTCCCGCGGCGAACCTTCCCTGTGCCTCGCCCACGGAGCTTATGTCTATGTACTTCCCCTTGTGCATGACCGACAGCATGGGCCCGCCGCTTATCATGATCGACGGAATATTCAGCCGTACCGCGGCCATCAGCATGCCCGGGATGATCTTGTCACAGTTCGTGATGAACACGAGCGCGTCCATCCGATGTCCGTTGGCCATGATCTCCACGGTGTCGGCTATATGCTCGCGGCTCGGCAGGGGGTATTTCATCCCCTCATGCGCCATTGCGATGCCGTCGCATATACCGATCGTGGAGAATTCAAGCGGCAGGCCACCCGCCATCCTCACCCCGGCTTTCACCGCGTCGCCGACCGTGTCGAGGTGAAAATGGCCGGGCAGTATCTCGTTCCGCGAGTTGACGATTCCTATCCAGGGCCTCTGGATTTCCTCGTCGATATATCCCATCGCCTTGATAAGCGACCTGTGCCAGCTTCGTGACGGCCCCTTCTTTACCTCAGTACTCCTCAGGTCCATGATATCCGCTCCTCACCTTAAATTAACGGACTGCATTCTATTACAAGGCCGGAAGGTCGAGGTCTTCGTTACTTTCCGGCCATTATACCGCCGTCTACCGCGTACGCGGAACCGGTTACGAACGAGGCTTCCTCGGATGCGAGAAAGAGCACGACCGTTGCGACTTCGTCCGGGGACCCGAGCCGCTTCATGGGCTCACCCTCGATAAACGCGTCCATCACCGCTTTCGGATCATCGGTAGATTCGGCGTATCCTCTCGGCATCGGTGTGTCTATGGTCCCCGGGCACACGGCATTGACCCTGATGTTCCGTTCGGCGAGCTCCAGAGCCAGGGCCCTGCACATATTGGCGATGGCCGCCTTGGTGGCGCAGTAGAGGGTCATACCCGGATGGCCTATAATGCCGGACATCGACGACATAGCCACGATGGTGCCGTACCCCTGTTTCTTCATCTGAGCCGTGGCCTTTCGCAGCTGATAGTAGGTCCCCTTCACGTTGATATCGACGAGCCGGTCTATGTCCTCGTCGGTCGTTTCCTCAATAGCGTTGACGAGCACCATGGACGCGTTCGGTACCATGATGTCGAGCCTTCCATACTTCCTCACCACCCCGTCGATGAGACCGTCCACCTGGTCCGAGTTTCTCATATCGGCCCGAACGTATTCCGCGGTGCCGTCTCCCTTTTCGATCTCGCCGACCGTTTCCCGCAGCGGCTCCTCCCGCCTTCCCGCGATTGTCACCCGCGCCCCCTCCCCGGCAAAAGCGACGGCGCACGCTTTCCCTATTCCGGTACCGCCGCCCGTTACGATCACCACTTTATCGGTAAACCTGTCCTCGCGCATCGAGCTCCTCCATAACCCAAATTGAAAATGTACGGGGGCGGTTTCCCGCCCCCGTAAAGAGAGGAATCAGAATCCGTAGTCACGGACCTGACCGGTTATGTTCGACCACAGGGCGGGATCGTCCACGTTCGTATCATCGATGATGCTGTAATTCGTCTTGATCCAGATATGGCCGAACTGTTCTTTCGTATCGAAAACCTTGGCAGGCGACCACATGTCCGCCGGGACCGTTATATCGAGGTCCTTCTGCGGTACCTTTGACTTGATGTCCACATCACCCGGGTTGATCACGGTGCCGGGTTTCGGAAGCGCGCCCGTGCCCTCGTCGAGGATTTTCAGTACATAGTAAGCGGCAAGCGCATTGTAGCTCAGGACGGGCTGGTCGATGACGAAATCGACGATCCCCTCCTTGACCGCGGGATTGATGACATCCGGGCAGGAATCCATCCCCACGCAGATGATGTGCTTCGGATCGCCCTTGGGGAAAGCCATCTCCTCCCTCTTCAGGGCGTTGATCATACCCATGAATTCCAGCATTCCGACGGAGAACACCGCGTCGACCTGCGGAAGCGTTCTGAGAAGCGTGCCCGTTTCCGTGACCGCCTTGCCGGCATCCATATCGCTTACGAATTCATGCAGCTCGATACTGCCATGTTCCTCGAACGCCTTCCTCGCGCCTGCGGCCCTCTCGAGGTGCTCCGAGTTTCGTACGTCGCCGAGCCCGAGTATGACGACTCCCTTCGCCTCGCCGTACTTCTTCTCGAGCATCTTGACGACCTCCGCCGCACCGTCGTAGCACCCCTGGGGCGAGTCGAAACGAACGCAGAAATCGGCTTCGGGACATAACCCCGCCTCGTTGTTCGAGAGCGCGACCACCTTTCCCGCCTCCTTGAGAGCCCTGATGCCGGGAAGGACCTCTTCTCCTCCGAGCGGAGCAATTATGACGGCCTCCAGATCCGGGTCCTCGGCCCATGTTTTCAGAATGGTGTTCATCTGCTTCGTGTCCCATCCGGCATTCTGCGTGCGCACCTTGTGGCCCTGCTGCTGTAGATACCAGTATCCGCCCGCCGTATAGGGGCTGAACCACATACAGGGAATGTGAAAAGGCATGATCGCGATGTCATGAACTGCGGACGGTGCAGCCCCTCCTGTTTCCTCCTCCTTGCTCGCAGCGAACGCGCCGAGCGCTCCCGCGAGAAGAAACGCCGCAACAACGGTTAGAGCTACCACCTTTCTTTTCATACCTGTCCTCCTTAATTAATTTGGTATTCGAAAATTCCTAGAATTATATTAAGTCGCGCTCTTCGCCAGCACATATCCCTTGAGCCTGGCCTGATAGGTATTGAGGAGAATTGCGGCAATGAGCACGATACCGTTCATGGTCTCCCGCCACGTCGGCGGCGTCTTCAGAATGGTGAGGCCTATCTGCATGATCCCGAGCAGGAGTATGCCGCCGAATATCCCGCTGACCTTCCCCCTTCCACCGTCGAGCGCGACCCCCCCGATGATCGCCCCGGCAAAAGTGAGAAAGAGGTCCGGCCGCGCGAGATCCATGGTCACACAGTTCATGTAGCCGGCATAGAGCAGCCCGCCGACGGAGGAAAGGAGGCCGCTCAGCGCGAACACCCAGATGAGGGTCCTTTCCACACTGATACCGCATGCGCGCGCGGCTTCGCGGTTGGAGCCGACCGCGTATATCTTCCGGCCGAGCGAGGTCTTGGCGAGCAGGATGTGCACCAGCACACTCACCACGATGAGTATCACCACCGCCACCGGAACAATGGAGCCCCCGAATCTCGATCCTCCCGGCACGATGAGCTCGTCCGGAAGCTTGAAGAGCGTCCGCTTTCCGATAATGAGCATCAGACCGTAGAAAAACGTATAGGTGCCGAGCGTCTGAAGGAACGGGTTGATCTTCAGCACCGCGACGAAGAATCCGTTATAAAACCCTATTCCGGTTCCTATGACGAGCATGATGACAAGCAGGGCCCACCAGGGGGTGGACGGCAACCCGAATTCGTGGACCACCGCCACGACAGTCATCGCTATCCCGGCAATCGCTCCCACCGACAGATCGAAGTTACCGCTTATGAGGACGATCGCCTGGGCCAACACGAGCAGCCCGAGCATGGAAACCGAGTAGATCATGGATATGAGGTTCTTCGGAGTAAGAAGCCCCGGTTCGATCGCAACGAAGAGCACCACGAGTACCAGGTTTATAAACCAGATCATATTATCCAGAAAAAAGATCTGCAGTTTCTTGCTTGTCATGGATCGATTCCTCTCTCTGAGGCGTTACTGGACGTTTTGCTGGAGCTGTCAGCGTAGTGCAGCAGCCGTTCCTTCGAAAAATCCTTTCGTTCGATAATACACACGATGCTTCCCTCGTACATCACCATGATCCTGTCGGAAACCGTAATGATCTCCTCCAGATCCGAGCTCGTGAAAATCATCGAGCACCCCTGTGCCGACAATTCACCCATGATCCTGTATATCTCCTGTTTCGCACCGATATCGATTCCCTTGGTACCCTCGTCGATCAGATATACCCTCGATTCGGAGGCGAAGCTCCTTCCGAACATCACTTTCTGTTTGTTTCCGCCGCTCAGGTAGTCTATCTCGGCGGACGGGGAATGGGCCTGTATGTCGAACTTCCCGGATACCTCGCCGAAGAGTTTCCGCTCCACATGCGCATTGATGAAAAGCCCCGTTTTCCCGTGCACCTTTTTCGTCGCGGTGGAGGTGGTCATGAGGAGGTTCTCGGACGTCGGCCTCCCGAAAAACAGCCCCTCCACCCTGTCCTCGGGTACGAACCCGATGCCCTTCTGTATCATCTGCGAAGGCGAATAGTGAGAGATATCCTCGCCGTTGAATACAATGGACCCTTTTTCCACGGGGAGAAGACCGTATATGGTCTTCAACAACTCGGTCCTCCCCGAACCCCTGAGCCCGTAGACCCCCAGTATCTCGCCACGGTACAGGTCGAACCGCAGGTTTTTCAACTTCATGTTGCATACGTTTTCGACCTCGAGCACCACCCGGCCTTTCTTTTCAGACCCTTCCCCGGATGCCTTCCTGCGAATGACCCGTATCTCGCGGCCGACGATGGCTTTCTTCAAATCGTCCGGAGACAGGTTCCCTATTCGCTCGTTGAGCACCACCTCGCCGTCCCTGAACACCGTGGCGTAATCGCATATCTGAAATATCTCGTCTATCTCGTGCGAAACGTAGATAAACGACTGTCCCTCTTCTTTCTTCTTCCGCAGTATCCCGTACACCTTTTCGGTCTCTTCCAGTGACAGGGCGGTGGTCACCTCATCGAGGGCAATGATTCTGGCGCCTTCCGAGAATATCTCCCGTATGACGAGGAGCATCTGCTTCTCGGCGACCTTCAGGTAGCGGACCTCGATTTTCGGGTCGATATCAAGCCCGATTATCCCGATCTTTTTCTCCGCATCCTCGTAAATGCTCTTCCAGTCCACGAGCCGGAGCCCCATGTGAAGCTCCTTCTCCCGGAGGGCGATATTCTCCGCGATGCTCAGGTCCTCCATCAGGGAGGGTTCCTGGGAAATGAACCGGAACCCGAGCGTCTCTGAATCCTGTACATTATGGACGTCCTCAGTCCGTCCGAAATAGGCGATCTCGCCCTCGGTTTTCCTCGTCAGCCCGGCCAGTATCTTTATCAGCGTGCTCTTGCCCGCGCCGTTCTTGCCGAGCAGACCCCTGACCTCTCCCCGTTTCAGCTCGAAGTCCACGCCTTTCAGCGCGACCGTACCGGGATAACGTTTCACCACGCCTCTGGCTTCCAGAACCGTTGTGCCGTTTACAACCATTGGCGTTCCCTCCGGTTTTTCCGCCCGCTAGTCCACGTCCATCGCTATGACACGGGCAAGACACCCGCCGGCGTCCTTCAGGAGAAGGGGAAGGCAGACGAAGAGCCATCGTTTCGTTCCCATCCCGGCGATATCCTCCAGGTACAGCTCCTCGATAATCGGGATTCCAGCACCGAGTATGGTATGGTGCACCGCAGGCTCGCTGAACCCGTACATTTCGATTCCGAGCCCGTCCGTTCCGATTATCCTGGCTCCCCTGTCCACGAGCCACTGCGCGCCTTCACACTCCACGGACGGCCAGTTTTTCAGGTAGTCTTCATTAAAACCGCGAAGCTTCCCCCTGCCCGTGTAGAGCAGCACGATGTCGTCTTTCTTCATGTGAGCGGCCTGTTTTTCGAGGTCGTCCGGTGTAACGGGTTCCTTGTCTTTCTTGTAATGCACGTCGACCACGATCCCCTCTCCGACCCAGGTTTCCACCGGAACCCTGTCGAGCGTTGCGCCGTCGGGCAAGAAGTGGTAGGGAACGTCTATGTGCGTTCCGGTATGGGTGTTGATATCGATCCGTTCCACGTTTGCGATGTCCCGCGGTATGAAGAGCAGCCGTTCCACCGTGGGAGGCGGGAAATCGGGCCATCCGGGACAGTTGTGATAAAGCGGCTGGGTAAGATCGTACACTTTCCTTATATTCATGGCACCCTCCGTTTTTATGCCTTTTTTTCCATTCTAGCCGGCCCCGTCGTCGGGCGTTCTTCTTGCTCATGGCCGGACCCGAACTTCTTCGATATCTTGAACGCGGACGACGTTATCTGTTCGGTAAGAGAAGCCTGTTTCTCGTCCGTGAACCGGAATGCGGGAAGCGAAACGCTGATTGCGGCGACCACCTCTCCCGTGTGGTCTCGTACGGGGGCCGCTATGCAGCAGAGCCCCTCTTCTATCTCCTCCCTGTCAAGCGCGTAGCCACGCATACGCACGTCCGCCAGTTCCTCTGTGAGAAGATTCTTGTCCGTGATGGTGTTTTCCGTGAATTTCCTCAGGCCGATGTGCTCGACGATACGATTTACGAGATCCCCCTCCGAGAACGCCAGCAGCACCTTGCCCAGCCCGGTACAGTGCGCCGGGAGGCGCTGCCCGACCTTTGAAATGATGCCGACCGCCTGCGGTCCCTCCCGCTTGTCGAGGTAAAGTACCTGCCCCTCGTCCAGCACGGCGAGGTGTACGGTTTCCCCGCATTTCTCCACGAGGTCGGCCAGGACCGGCGAGGCGAGCTTGATAATATCGACCGTTTTCAGCTTGCTCATCGCGAGTGCTATGAGCCGGTTGCCGAGCATGTACTTCCTGTTTTCCGGGACCTGCTCGACCACACCCCAGTACCGCAGGTTGTCGAGCAGACGGTGCGTCTTGCTCCTGCCGATTCCCGTCTCGTCGCTGAGCTCGGCGATGCCGCGCGGTTCACGACTGTTTCCGATTATTTCGAGTATCCGGAAAGCGTCTCCGAGCGTCTTTAGGTAATATTTCGGTTTGTCCCTCATAAATTCTGCTATATGGAATTATATTCTAAATAATAGTATATTATCCCATTTTCACCCATTACCGGACCGGCTGTCAAGTTTTTTTTATGAAGGCAGGCATGTGCACTGTACCGAAGTGCGAGGCGTTTAACCGTACCGTCCCCCCTTATTACACGCCTCTCGAACCCGGGGCTCACATCCAGCCTGCTGTTCACCCATCCCTCCGGTTTACGATCCGTAAACTTAAATATTTACTTCGGTTTGCGTGTGTGGTATTATATTAATTCATATTTAGAGTGAGCTTCGAGTTTCTATTTTCTACAATGAAACAGTTATTAAACATGATAATCATTGTCTATTGCATT
>Ga0180431_10001835_pt1 | contig 28903 bp, 35 predicted proteins | sample SS_ome_11_FD_132459 | JGI IMG/M metagenome (GOLD analysis project Ga0180431, IMG submission 132459) | Hypersaline lake sediment archaeal communities from the Salton Sea, California, USA - SS_1_MS_1 metaG | ecosystem: Environmental > Aquatic > Non-marine Saline and Alkaline > Hypersaline >... | reverse complement strand
TGGGAACTTTGGCAAACATCACTCGATTTCCACAGTTAGGACCGGAGGAGGGCCGCTGATGGCGTCCCAACACGGCACCCGCACCCGCTACAACACCGGCTGCCGCTGCGATGAGTGCAAGCAGGCCAGCCGCGACTACGACAAGGCGCGCCGGCAGAAGATGCTGGCCGCCAAGCACACCAAACCGTCTCGGGCGACGGTCACTGCGCTGCCGACTGCGTCGGCGCCGGCCGAGCATGAGCCGGGCCGGGTCGAGGCCGGCGTCTTGGCTGAAATTGGCGGATTATCGACGGCCGCGACCCGGCAGGGTTTGGTCGAGGTGGCCATCGCGTTGGCGCGGGTGTTGGATTCGCCGTTGGCGATCGCCCAGCACCCCAGTGCCGCGCATCGGCTGTCGGAGACGTTGGACAAGCTGCGGCGTGGCGCGGATGCCCGCCGGTCGAAGCTGGCCTCGGTGCGGTCGATGACTTCGTCTGCGAAGGCGACCGGGTGATTGTTGGCTGTGAGCAGCCGCGGATCTTTACCCCGCCGAAGCGTGAGTTGACCCCGGAGACGACGCACGGGTTTGCGGCGATCGCGTTCGCCGAGGATGTGCTCGGGGTCAATCTGTTCCCGTGGCAGCGGTGGCTGCTGATCCACGCCCTGGAGCTGGATGAGACCGGCGCCTACCGCTACCGGTTCGTGGTGGTCAACGTGGCCCGGCAGAATGGCAAGACCCTGCTGATGCTGATCCTGGCGCTGTGGCACATCTACGCCCTCGACAGCCCGACGGTGATCGGCACCGCCCAGGATCTGGCCAACGCCGAGAAAGCGTGGGCCGAAGCGGTGGAGTGGGCGCAGTCCGACGAGGAACTCGAAGAGCTGATCGAGAAAGTGTCGTTGGGCCATCCCAAGGTGATGCGGCTGGTGACCGGCTGCCAGTACCGGGTGGCTGCGGCGTCCCGCCGCGGCGGCCGCGGATTCTCCGGTGACCTGATCCTGCTGGATGAGCTGCGCGAGCATCAGACGTGGGATTCGTGGTCAGCAGTGACAAACACGATGAACGCCCGCCCGAAGGCGCAGGCGTGGGCGTTCTCCAACGCCGGGGACGCGCTGTCGACGGTGCTGCGGTATTTGCGCGCCCAGGCCCACCGCGAGCTGGGCTGGCCGGATGGTGACGGCGACGCCGAGATCCTCGAAGGCCTTGATGAGGAGATGCAGGAGTATCTGGATCAGACCGCCGACGAGCAGGTGCTGGGCTGGTTCGAGTGGTCGGCGTCCCCGTCGGCGAAGCGCACCGACCGGGGGGCGTGGGCGCAGGCCAACCCGTCGATGAATCACACCGACATCGTCGAGAACTGTGTGACGGAGCGGGCGATCGCGGCGGCGTTGCGCACCAACCCGCCGAGCCAGTTCGAGATCGAGGTGTTGTGCCGGTGGGTGTCGATGGCCGAGTCCGGCCCGTTCCCCGAGGGTTCGTGGCGGGAAACCTTGGACAACGACGCCAGACCCGCGCAGGACACCCCCCGCTTCGTGTGTTTGGCCGTGTCATGGAATCGCGGCAAGTGTTACATCGCCCGCGCCGCTCGGGACGCCGACGGCAACCCGGTGGCCGGTATCGCCGCCGACCGTGCGGGCACTGACTGGGTGATCCCGTGGCTGATCGACAACCGCGACAGCTATTCAGGGATTGTGATTCAGTCCAACGGCGCCCCGGAGACTTCCCTGATCGACGACATCGCCAACGCGGTCACCGCCGAGGGCGCGCCGGCGAACCTGCCGGTGATCGCCTGGGCCGGCCCGGATCTGGGCTCGGCGACCGGGATCGTGTTCGACCGGCTGGACAAGCGCCGCATCCGGCATCTGGCCCACCCGGGTTTGGACGCTGCGGCCACCTCGGCGTCGGTGAAGGTGCTTTCCCAGGGTGCGTGGGTGATCGACTTGGCGTCCAGCCCGACCGACGCCGCCCCGTTGAAGGCGTTCATCGGTGCGGTGTGGGCGACGGAGACCGCCGCCCCGCTGCGCCGCTCAGCCTACGAGGACAAAGGACTGCTCGTTGTTTAGCTCCCAGCTCAAGATCGTCGGCGCCTCGGTGGTGGTCAACCTGGTCTCCGGTAACGCGGTGTCGGGTGTGTGCGCATGGGAGAACGGCCGCGCGGTGATCCTGCGCGGCGCGACGGTGCACTCCCCAGGATCTGATCCGGCACCCGCCGACGGCGAGGTGCTCATCGAACGCACGAACATTGACTTCGTGCAACGTTTGAGAGGCGGTGCTAGGTGCCCTTCGTCGCCACCGCCGGCTCGATAGAAGCCCTGTCGCGCCACCGCATCACCACCCCGTCCCGAATCCTGCTGTCCTCCACGTATTCGGCGGATTACGCCACGATCTGGCGCACCCAGGAGTCGGTGCGCACGGTGGTGACGTTCCTGGCCCGCAACATCGCCCAGCTCGGTTTGCATCTGTTCGAGCGGGTGGGGGATGCTGACCGTCAGCGGCTGCAGGATCACCCTTTGGCCCGGTTGCTGCGCCGGCCGAACCCGTGGACGACCCGCTACCGGTTCATCAACGCCCTGGTACATGATTTCGCTATCTACGACAACGCCTACTGGTTGAAAACCCGGTTCGGTGGGGATCAGTCGGTGGGGTTGGTGCGGATTCCGCCGCAGATCGTGACTATCGACGGGGATGACTGGTTGACCCCGGCGGGGTTCAAGATCGACGGCAACTCCGGTGTGCGGGTGGTTCCGGCCGATCAGATGGTGTATTTCCGCGGCTATGGCCTCGATAAGGATTCCGGGATCAGCCCTTTGGAGGCTTTGCGCCGCACCCTGCGGGAGGAGTTCGCCGCCACCGAGATGCGTGAGCAGGTGATGCGCAACGGGGCGCGGATGTCGGGCTATCTGGAGCGCCCGAAGGACGCCCCGGAGTGGTCGGAGGTGGCCCGGGAGCGGTTCCGCACCGCCTGGCAAGCCCAGTACGCCGGGTCGGGGCCGGGCGCGGGCGGCACCCCGATCCTCGAGGACGGCATGACCTTTAAGCCGGTCAGCCAGACCGCGAAGGATTTGCAGTACATCGAGGCCCGCAAGTTGACCCGCGAGGAAGTGGCCGCCGCGTATTTCGTGCCGCCGCCGATGCTGGGCATCCTCGACCACGCCACGTTCTCCAACATCACCGAGCAGCACAAGATGTTGTACCAGGACACGCTGGGGCCGTGGCTGTCGATGATCTCCGAGGAGATCGCGCTGCAGCTGCTGCCCGACTTCGAGCCCGACGCCGACCGGTTCTACGTCGAGTTCAACCTGCGGGAGAAGCTGACCGGTTCGTTCGAGGAACGCGCCGAGGCGATCTCGAAGGCGGTGGGCGGGCCGGTGATGACCGTCAACGAGGCCCGCGCCCTGGACAACCGCCCGCCGGTCGACGGCGGGGACGACCTCATCCGACCGCTCAACGTCACCGCCAACGGTGACGACGAGCCCATCCCGGCCGCGCCGGCTGACGAGCCGCCGGCCTAGCACGAGGAGATCTGATGCTGACCAAGAACCAGCCCGCGATCGACCTGAAGGCCGGACCCGACGACGGGCTGGCCGAGGGCCAGTTCACCGCCTACGCCAGCGTGTTCGGCAACGTCGACTCCTACGGCGATGTGGTCGCCCCGGGCGCGTTCGCCAACGACCTGGCCCGCTGGGAGAAGTCCGGCAACCCCATCCCGCTGCTGTTCGGGCACAACATGAGCGACCCGGACTACAACATCGGCCACCTCGTCTCCGCCGAAGAGGACGAGGTCGGGCTGAAGGTCACCGCCCAGCTCGACTTGGAGAACCCGAAGGCCAAGCAGACCTACCGGATGCTCAAGGGCCGCCGCATCAACCAGATGAGCTTCGCCTACGACGTGCTCGACGGGGCGATGGTCAAAGGTGATGACGAGGACGACGTCTACGAGCTGCGGGACCTCAAGCTGTACGAGGTGTCGGTGGTGACGGTGGGGGCGAATCAGGAGACCGAGATCCTGGCGGTGAAGCAGGCCGCCGACCTCGCCGAGCGGATGGCGGGGAACATCAAAGCTGGCCGCGTGCTGTCGGCCAAGAACGAGAACGCGATCCGCACCGCATACGAGTCTCTCGGTGCGGTGCTGACGGCTCTCGACGGCACATCCGACGAGCAGAAGGCCAGCGAGCCGTGCCCGTCTCGCCAGGTGGACGACGACCCGGAGGTTAAAGCCGACGGGTCCGAGGAGCTGCCGCGTGAGGCCATCACGGCGTCGTCCGTCGACCGCTCGGCGCTCATCCACGCGATCTACGGCCAAATCCAGGCCGAGATCGCCACCCCCTAAAACACTCAGATAGGAGAGTGCAATGAGTAATCGTCTTACGATGCTCAAGGAGCGCGCCGACGCCGCATCGAAGGCGGCGCGCGAGGTGGCCGAGAAGGCCGCCGACGAGAACCGGGACATGACCGACGACGAGCGGGCCATCTACGAGCCGGCGATGAAGACCCTCGGCGAGACCCTGGACGCCATCAAGGCGGTCAAGGCCGATGAGGCCATCATCGCCCAGGCCCGCGAGTTCGCCGACAGCGTCGGCGTGGCCGAGCAGCCCGAGGTCAAGGCGCGGATGCGCAGCCTCGGACTGACGGTGGTCGAGTCCCCGGAGTTCAAGTCCCTGCTGGGCCAGTACCCGGATGGCCGCATCCCGGCCAAGGGTCGGGTGCAGTCCAACCCGATCGCCGTCAAGAGCCTGTTCACCGGCGCCAGCTCCACCAGCGCGGGCGCGTTCGTCGTCAACGAGCGCACCGACATCGTGGAGATGCTGGGCCGCAAGGCGCTGACGATCCGCAACCTGGTGTCCAACCGGCGCACCGCTTCTGATGCGGTGGAGTACGTCAAGGAGACCAGCCACACCAATTCCGCGGCGGTCGTCGCCGAGGCGACCAGCTCGGCGGCGCCGACGCTGCCCGCCCTGGACGGCGACGCCCTGGCGGCCGGCGCAAGCCTGGTCAACGCGGCCGGCGGCGGCTACAAGCCCGAGGGCTCCTGGGCGTTCGAGGTCGTGACCACCACGGTCAAGACCATCGCCGAGTGGGTGCCGGTCACCAAGCGTGCCCTCGCCGATGTGGCCCAGCTCGAAGGTCTGATCAACGACGAGCTGCGCCAGGATGTTGCTGAGGCCGAGGAGGGTCAGATCCTCAACGGCGACGGCTCGGGTGAAAACTTCACCGGCATCAACAACACCTCGGGTATTCAGACCCAGGCGTACTCGACCGACCTGTTCGAGACGATCCGCAAGGGTGTCACCAAGCTGCGCACCGTGGGCCGGGTCAACCCGACCGCACTGGTGCTCAACCCGGCTGACGCCGAGGCCATCGACCTGGCCAAGGACGGCGAGAACCGCTACTACTACGGCGGCCCGCAGTCCATCGGCCAGCGCACCATCTGGGGCGTTCCGGTGGTGGAGAGCGAGTCCCAGGCGGCCGGCACCGGCCTGCTCGGCGACTTCGCCAAGGGTGTGCTGTGGGATCGGGAGCAGACCACGGTGACGATGACCGACAGCCACGCGGACTTCTTCATCCGCAACCTGGTCGCCATCCTCGCCGAGGAGCGTCTGGCCTTCGGTGTCACCCGTCCGACGGCGTTCTGCCAGCTGGACCTGACCGCCTGATGGCACTGATCGGCGTGACCGGCGGCCTTGACGGGTCGCCGGTCACGTCGCCAACCCCTGGAGGACCCGTGCGACGGTACGACGTGGTGATTGACGGCAACCGCACCACCCTGCTGCTCTCCGACGCTGACGCCGCCGCCCGCGGCCTGCTCACCGCGCCCACCCCGGCCGCCGCCGAGCCGGTGGTGGAGCACAAGGCGAAAACCCCGGCGAACAAGGCCCGCAAGCCGGCCACCAAGCGCGCCGAGGCCGCCAAGTCGGCGTTCACCGCTAAGGGTGACGCCGAGTCATGACCCTGGATGTCATCGCGGTCGAGGCGTTTACTAAAGGCCGCCTCGACCGGGATGACCCCGAGACCGCCCGCCAGCTCGACGCTGCGCTGACCGCGGCCCGCCGCTACTGCGGCTGGCATGTCACCCCGGTGATCTCCAACGCCGATCTGACGTTGGACGGGCCGGGCGGGTTCACCTTGATCCTGCCCACCTTGCAGATGACCGCGCTGAGTTTGGCCAGCGAGGACTCAGTGGCCCTGGATGTGTCCGGGCTGTCCTGGTCGGCGCGCGGCCTGGTCCGCAAGAACAACGGCACGATGTGGACCACCGCCCTCGGGGGGATCACGGTGCGGATCTCGCATGGCTACGCCACGGCCGCCGACTTCGAGTCCGCGGTCCTGGCGGCGATCGACCGCGGCGCCTTCTCCCAGGAGGCCACCGACGCACCCCGCGTCATCGGGCCTTTCCAATACTCCGAACCGGCCGGCGGCACCGACGCCGTCTGGACGGGCATCGAACGGCACGTGCTGGACTCCTACCGTCTGGAGCGCACCCCGTGACCGAGACGGTGACCGTGACTCCCGCCTCCCCGGGTTTGGACTCCGACGGCGACCCGGTGACCCGCGGCACCCCGGTGCAGCTCACCCCCATCGAGATCGCACCCGGTAACACCCTGATCCGCTACGGGGTCGGCGCCGACCTGGTGGATGTGAACTTCACCGTGTATCTGCCGCTGACCGTGTACACCGGGGATGCGTGGGTGGCCACCGAGTCGGTGGTCCGCACCGGCGACATCATCACCGTGCGCGGCGAGCCGTGTGTGGCGATGGTGCAGGTGTGGCGCTCCCAGCGCGGCGGCAACCGGGGCGGTGTGGCGGTGCTGGCCCGGCTGCGCAGCGGTAAGGCCGCCTGATGGCCCGCCCGCTCTGGCGTCGCAACTCCAAGACTATTGAGCGCATTCTAAAGACTAAAGATGCCCCGTTGAAGGCGGCGGCGGCCGTAATTGTGGCGAACATCGACGACGACCAGCTGGTCCGAATCGACGAATACGTCACCGACCGCAAGGTAGTCGGCATCGTGGTAGCCGCCGACGCCCAGGCCCGCGACGGTGTCGCCACCAAAGCCGCGTCCGCGGCCGGAATCTCCCCAGGTAAGCCGTGACCCAACCCGACCCCGCCAAGGCTCTCAAGGACTCGATCGCCGCCGACTGGGCCGAGAACCACGAGGACTGGACGGCCACCCTGCACGTCGACGCCGGGTTCGTGCCCGAGGACGGCTCCCCGGTGCTACTGGTCGCCGATGACGGCGGCGCGGCGGTGACCGGCGGGCCGTGGCTGGCCGGCCGGGATCTGCTGCGCATCGTGTTGAGGTTGACCGCAATGGCGGCGGGGCGCACCGAGGCCCGCGACGTGCTGGCCGCCGCCGCCCACCACCTGTTGACCCAACGCCCCGCGGACATCGTCCGCGTCGAGAACGTCCCGGCCGTGCTGGATGCACGCGACCGGGAGACCGGCGCCTACCTGGCGTCGATCACGGTGCCGGTCACCGTGAGACCGCAATAATCCCCGCTACTCTGAGGAGATAGTCATGGCTGGTGACGCCAGCAACATCCAGGTCTGGGAGACCGGCGACGTTTACATCTTCGACCCCGATGTGACCTACGCGGCCGCAACCCACAGCCCCGCCGACATCGACACCGACCTGCACGCCTCGTGGCTGCCCGCCGGGCTGATGATGGGCACCCCCGGTGTGGCGATGAACCGCCAGATCGAGCGCACCGACGTCATGTCCTGGCAGCAGGGCCGCGTCAAGGAGCGGGTGAAGAACCCGAAGGTCGACATCGAGTTCAACCTGCTCGAAGACAACGACGTGACCGCGGACCTGACCGACCCGGCCAACGTGCCCGCCGTCAAGTACCGCTATGTGGCCCTGGAGTTCGTCAACGACGAGGGCTACAAGAAGCGGTGGGTGTCCCTGGCGAAGGTGGGCTTGTTCGTGGCCACCGACAATCAGGAGCAGGACATCAACGGCCGCACCGTCACCGGCGCTTTGGAGCCGGTCGCCGGCGCTTACTGGCTGATTCAGGAAGGCACCCCCGCCTGATGCGCCACCTGGTGCTGATCGAGTTCGTCGAGGCCACCGCCAAACGCGCGGTCGGGCAGCGGCTGAAGGTCGACAAGGCCTCGGCGGTGTCGCTGGTGGATGTGAAGAAGGTGGCGGTGCGGGTCGACGGCCCGCCCACGCCGCCGGTAGCGGCGCCGGTCCCGGCCGCCGATGTCGACGACGTCGACGACGAGCCCGACGCCGCCTGACCCGCTGGCCGCCGAGGCGCGCGGGGACAACGACGTCCTCGCCTGGTTCGGCGGCCGCGGCTGGCAGGTGCCCCGCGATGTCGACACCTGGCCGCTGGCCCGGGTCCGGCGGGCGATCGGGTCCCGCGACGGCGAGATGGTGGTCAACCACATCGCGGTCAGCGAAGCCATCGAGGAACTCCTCGGCGACCAGTGGGAGCTGTTCCTGGCGTTCGCGCCGCGCCGCCGCGACCTGGTGCCGGCCAGCCATGCGATCGCCGAGGCGGTCGGAATGGGCCGCGGCACCGACGACATCGCCGAACGTTACGACCTGGCGTTCGGCTCCATCCTGCGCACCCTGGCGTTGATCGACACCTGGCCTGATGCCGTCGAATCGGATTTGAACCGGTTCTGGGGGTTGGATCTGCGGGACCGATACCGGTTCGACGAGCAGGGCCGCCGCCGGTTGACGCTGCGGCAGATCCACGCCCGCATCACCCACCTGCCGGCTGATTCGGCGTTGGCGGTGGCGATGAACCGCCGCTCACCGACCGAGCTGCTGCTGATGGATCTGTATGAGCCGCTGGCCGGTCGGGCGCACCCGGCGCGGCCTTTGACCGCCGCGCAGATCGCCGAACGGAAAGCCGAAGCCGCCGCGAAAGCCAAAGCGTTGGCCGCCTACGAGGCCCGCCGGGTGGCCCGCGGTGACCGGCTGGCCAGCGGCCTCGACCAGGCCCGCGCCAACGCCCAAAGACGTATGAAAGGCACCGATGGCTAAGAAAACCGAAACCCCGGCTCCCGGCGAGGACACCGTCGTCGTCGAGTTGCACGGCGAACGGTTCAGTTGGCCGGCCGATCAGGATGACTGGCCGACGGGGGCGATCGTGGCCGCCGGCCGGGTCGCCTCGGGCCGGGCCACCTACGACGACGTGGTGGCCAGCCTGCTCGGCGAGGAGCAGTGGGCACGCCTGGCGAAGATGCCGTTCCGGCACTTCAAGGAGTTCCTGCAGCTGTTCTCCGCGGCGATGGAACGCCACAACAGCTAGTGGCTGACGCGCGAGCCGGGCAGGAGGTGAGGCATGGCTGAGGGCACCGACATCGGCTACTACACCCTGCCGGTGATCCTGTCCTTCGACGGCATCGACCGGCAGGTCACCTCCAAGCTGTCGAAGGCGTTCGGTGATGTCGGCAAGAAAGCCTCGAAGTCGTTGGCCGACAACACCGAGGCCGACATCAAACGCGCCACCGACGCCTACGGCAAGCTGCGCGACAAGGCTGAGGACGCGATCGGCAAGGTCCGCGTCGAGGAAGAGCGGCTCGCTAAAGCCCGCGCCGGGGGTAAGACCGATCAGATTGTGGCGGCTGAGGAGCGGCTGAACAAGGCCCGCCGCGACGCCAAACGCATCACGAAGGACGCCACCGCCGGCTATGAGGAGCTGCGCCGCGCCCAGGACCGCGTCGCGCAATCCTCGACCTCGTTCTTCGACAAGCTGCGCGGTGCGGGTGGGGCGGCGGCCAGCAGCGGCTCGGCCGCCGCGGCCGGGTTCGTCGACGGTTTCGGCGGGCCGATCGCCGCCCTCGGCACCAAGGCCGGGCCGATCGGTTTGGCGTTGACCGCCGCCGCCGCGCTCGGCCTGGGCGCCGGGAAGATCCTCGCCGACAACATTCTGGCCGGCATGGATCAGCTGCAGGAGCAGGCCAACGTCGCCGCGAAGCTGGGCTTGACCGCTGAGCAGATCAAACCGATCGCCCGCGCCGCGGCCGAGGCCTATGTCGGCAATTTCGGTGATTCGATCGAATCGAACATGGATGCGGCCCGCGCCGCCATCCAGGGCGGGCTGATCGACGCTGATGCCTCCGAGGCTGATGTGCAGCGCATCGTCGAGCAGCTGTCCACCGTGGCCACCGTCACCGGGGAGGACATCCCCGCCGCGGTGCGCTCGGCGCAGCAGGCGGTGCGCACCGGCCTGGCTGACGATGTCACCGGCGCGCTGGATTTGATTGTCCGCGCCCAGCAGAACGGGCTGAACGTCTCGAACGATCTGCTGGACACGATCAACGAGTACGGCACCCAGTTCCGCAAGCTGGGGCTGTCGGGGGAGGAAGCGTTCGGGCTGATCGCCCAGGCGGTGCAGGGCGGCGCCCGCGACACCGACACCGCCGCCGACGCCCTCAAAGAGTTCACGATCCGGGCGATCGACGGCTCGGAGTCCACCGGCAAGGCCTACAAAGATCTTGGCCTGTCGTGGAAAGCGACGACTGAGGCGTTCGCCGCCGGCGGGGACACCGCCAAGCGGATGTTCCAGGAGGTGGTGTCGCGGATCGCGGCGGTGGAGGACCCCACCAAACGCGCCCAGATTCAGGTCGCCCTGTTCGGGACGAAGGCCGAGGATCTCGGCGATGCCATCAACAGCATGGATTTGTCGACCGCGGTCGATGAGTTCGGTCAGGTGGAGGGCGCGGTCGAGCAGGCCGCCGAGACTGTCGGGGGGACGGCGGCGGCGTCGTGGGAGTCGGCGAAACGCTCGATCGAGGTCGCCGCCGACGGTATTCAGCAGTCCTTGGCCGAGGTGGCCGGGCCGGCGTTGCAGAAGCTGGCCGACTGGGTCATCGAGCACCGCGAGGAGATCACCGACTTCTTCGTCACGATGGGCCATGTCGCCATCGACGCCGGCGCGTTCATCGTCCGCGCCTTCGGTGACGCCGCGTCGATGATCGGGCAGATCATCCAACCCATCGGCGACGTCCAGGGCGCCATGCTGAAGTTCCAAGCGTGGCAGGCCGATATCCGCGGCGACGACGAGACCGCGCGCACTTTGCGGGAGCAGGCCGAGGAAGCGTTCGGCTGGGGCGAAGGACTCACCGCCACCGGCGAAGCCATGAAAGCCATTGACCCCACCAAACTGCACGAGGCGCTGGACGGGGCCGCCGAGAAAGCCGGTGCGGCTGATGAGGCCACCACCGACTTCACCGCGACCGTCGAGAATCTCGACGGCAAGGACGTGTCGATCCCGGTCGAGGTGACCGGCCTGGACCAGGCTTCGGCCGATATCCAGGCGTTCCTCGACGACGCCAGCGCCGCGGTGGTCGGCATCAACGCCGGCGCCCTGCTCGGCGCCGGTATCCCCGCCGGCGTTGGTTCCGGGGACGGCTCCACCGGCAGCGAGAAAGGCCTGCAACCCAACACTGTGGCCGCTAAACGGGCGGTGGAGGCGGCGTTCCCCGAGATCACCACCATCGGCGGGTGGCGGCCCCAGGACGGGTTCAACGAGCACTTCCGCGGTGAGGCGATCGACATCATGATCCCCGACTGGGGGTCAGCCTCGGGTAAGGCCTACGGCGACCGGGTGGCCCAGTATCTGCTGGCCAACGCCGCCGCCCTCGGCATTGATTATGTTTTGTGGCAGCAACGGCAGTGGAACGCCGACGGCACCTCCTCGGCGATGGGTGACCGCGGTGACCCGACGCAGAACCACATGGATCACGTCCACGCCCACACCGTCAACACCCCGCAGTTGCCGGGGGCGAAAACCCCGCCGAAGCCGGCGCCGTCGACGGCGGCTAAACCTGCCCCGGCCGCTACACCGTCGGTGCCTGGCAGCTCGGCGATGTCCAGCCTCCCGCCCCTGCCCACGGTGGACACCTCCGGGCTGACCTACGACCCGCAGGTCAACTCCGAACTGGTCAACGCCTACGGTCCCGGCTACGAGCCGGGTATCGGCACCCCCGGCGTCGACGAATACGGCGAACTGGGCTATTACCGGGTCGACGAGCGTGCCCTGCGCAACGCCCGCCGCCGCGTCGAGGACTCGGCGATCGCCGTCCAGGACGCCGAGATCGCCGCCCAGGAGGCCCGCGATGCCCGCGCCGCCCTCGACGACGACCCCAACGCTGACGAGACCGCGATCGCCGGCGCCGACCGCAAAGTCCTTGAGGCTGAGCGCAAGGCGGCCCGCGCCCGCGAGGACGCCGCCTACGCCGCCACCGACGCCGCCGAAGCCGCCAAAGGCCGGTTCACCAAAGCCAAAGAGGTCTCCAAGACCGAGGAGCGCAAAGCCGAACGGCAGCGCGGCGGCGCCGGCTCCCAGCTCGGTGGGCTCGGCTCGATCTTCTCCAGCTTCCTCGGCGACACCTTCGGCATCGGCAGTTGGCTCCCCGGCCTGGACAACATCATGCCGTTGCAGGCCGCCGACAGCCTGATCGGCGCCCTGGCCGGGCCGCTGCTCAGCGGCGGCATGGCCGAGGACACCGGCACCTCCAACGATGCGTTCGGGCTGCCCGACATCACCGCACCGCCGATGCCGGCCGCCGGTGTGCACGGCGGCGGCGCACCCCCCGGCCCGGCCACCATCGTCAACGTCGACAACAGCCAGAACTTCAACAACTCACCCGTCGGGGCCGACCCGGCCGCGGTGGAGAAAGCCCGGCAGAACAACATCAACCGCGCCCCGCGCCTGCCGATCGGCATGGGCGGATGACCGCCTGGAAAGACCTCCCCGGCTATCTGCGGGCCGCGGGCATGTCGAACAAGTGGATCGGCAACGAGGACCGCCCCGATGTGTGGCATCTGTCCGGCCACAACGAGGGCGCCGAGGGGGTTTTCATCTCCGGGCCGATCCGCGGCCTGGTCCACCGGCCGTTCCGCTCCATCTGGCATGAGCCCGCCTACGGCGCACCCCGGTTCGAGCGCACCGTCGACGAACGCCGCGAGATCTCCACCCGCATCGCCATCTGCTCCGACAGCGAGTTCGGCTGGCAGGACGTCGAAGCCAAATTTTGGAACGGCATGACCGGGGATAAGCCGGGTTGCTGGTGCACGTTCACCCGCCGCACCGGGGAGCTGTGGCTGCCGATGCAGCTCGTCGAAGCCGTCCAGACCGAACTGTCCGACGACCCGGGCTACCAGAACTATGTGCAGGAGTGGGACATCCTGCTGGCCACCGACGGGGAGCCGCGCTGGCGGATGCCCGACCTGCAGCCACCGGACTGGGTCAACGCGATGGCCACCACCACCACCATCAAGGATGGTGACGGGCTGCTGGCCCCGACGATCACCGTCGGTGTGGGCCGCTTCAAGGTCGCCAACCGCGGCACCGCCCCATCGTGGCCGATCTACACCGTCTCCGCGCCGGGCCGCTGCTGGCTGCCCGACGGCACCTCCGGGCGGATGATCGCGGTGCCCGAGCTGGCGGCCGGCGAGCACATCATCGTCGACACCAACCCGGAGAACCGGATCGCGATCTCGGCGATCGACCCGGTCGATGACTGGACCCGCCAGATCGTCCGCAACTCCGAGCTGCTGTCCTGGCTGTTCGGCCAGTACGGCGAGTCCGGTCTGACGGTGCTGGAACGGTTCCACGGCCAGGGGTTCACCCAGCCGATCGCCCCGGGCACGGTGGCGACGCTGCCGGTGTATCACGACACCGACGGGGCCAGGGTGTCGGTGCGGTTGCCGCAACGCTACGAGCGGGCCATCTCGTGACCTCGCTGCTGCCCGCCTCGACGTTCCGGGAGATCGAGCAGCAGCTGCTCGACCGCCGCCACGCCTACCGGTCCCGGCAGATCAAACAACCCCTGATCCGTTTGTGGGATAAGGAGATGCGGCTGATCGCCCGGGTGGCGCTGCCGGAATCGTGGGAGTGCGAGGAGATCGCCCACGACAACGGGATGGCGCGGGTGGAGATCGTCGGCGCCGACAACGACTGGCTGCGCGAAATCCTGATGTTCAAAACCCGGCCGGCTGAGGATCTGCACCTGACGATCGACCCCGACCCGGACAAGCCGACCGACTGGCGTAACCGGTGGGGCGGCAAAGTGGAGACGATCGTCGACGAGGAACGCCAGGGCCAGCCGACGGTCACCACCATCAACGCCGTGTCAAACCGGATTCATCTGCAGCACATCATGCTGGCGGCCACCCCGATGCTGCCGCACGCTGTGCAGCCCTTGCGCATGTTTTTGTGGGGCGGTCCTTGTGTGACCGCCTGCGCGACGGCGGTGTGGATCAACCTGTTCCGCATCTACACGTTGAACGGGTTCTGGCCGGTGCCTCGTAACGTGTTCGATCCGCTGTCGTGGCTGAACAACATCTCCCCGCTGTCGTGGCCGGTGCAGGTGATGCCGGTGCGGCCGCTGGTCGATCAGTCCCGGTGGGTGACGTTCGGCTCCCGCTGGAAAGACGCCCAGACGGTGCTGACGCCGGTCATGAAGGATGCGGGCGTCATCTGCCGGGCCTACACCTGGCTGCCGGGGGACCCGCCGCCGTACACCTCGGTGTTCGGGGAGGCGTTGGGTCAGCTGCTCAAACCGACCCGGGCGTGCGTGATCCTGTCCTTCGAGGACCAGTCCGGTGTGGACGGCCCGACCGGCACGGCCATCGACGGGGCGATCAACCTGTTCGCGGTCACCGCCGACAACCTGTTCACTGAGACGCTGATCGCCGTTGACGGGGACGGGGACGGGGAGACCGACCCGTTCATCCGCAAGATTCTCGGTGTGGCGCCGAAGCGGCCGCCGTTCGTCTACCGCGACACCGGATACGGCGGGGTCAGTGGCCGAACGATGGTGGTGCACAAAGCCAAAGCGGTGACGGTGGTGGTCGGGGGGCGGTCCCCATCATGGGTGAACCAGGCCATCACCTGGGGGATCAGGTACGGCCTCTCGCAGATAGCTACCGCGATCTCCACCATCCCCGGGGCGCCCGCCCAGCTCACCGGCTCCGAAGGTTTGGACAACCTGTATCAGGGCCAGCTCGACGACGTGTTCCTGGCGTTCATGCCGTTCGTCGACCCGCGCCGCGCCGCCGCCGTCGGCTCCTATGCCCGCAATGAGCACTTCGAGTCCCCCGGCGGTTCGGCGTTCACCCTGTCCAGCGTCCAAACCGCCCGCCAAGGCTGGTACGCCACACGGCCCTACACCAGCTTCAAGTTCGATGTCGGTGACGGCGCCCCGTTCGTCCTCGGCGAGGACATCCGCCTCGGCTCCCGTGTCTCCGCCGAACGCAAAGGTGTCATTTACACCGACCAGATCATGGCCATCAAACGCTCCGGGGACCGCAAATCCTCGGGCCGGCCGGTCATCTCCTTCGGTGACGACTCCCGCGAGGAAGACCCGGTCGCCCAAGGGTTCGCCGCGATCGCCAACGTCGCCAACTTCGCCGCCATGGTCGCCGGCTCCGGGGAACTGTTCTAGTGGACAGCCGCAAAGCCTCACCGCTGGCGCTGCCTAACTTCCCGTATAAGGGCCGGTTCACCGCCGAGCAGCTCGCCGAGGCGATGGACCGCAAAGACCGCATCATCGAAACCCTGATGGACCCCGTCGGCCCCGACGGCACCCTCATCAACGTGCCCGTCGACATGATGCACATCCTCGCCTTTCATCAAGCCCTGGCCGGTGTCGACGTCCACAACGACCACCGGCAGCTCATCGAATCCCGCACCTGTGTCGACAACAGCCAGATGTTCGAGATGTATGAGTGGCGGCCGCGGGGCGACTTCGGTGACAGCCCGCCGGTGTCTGACCCGACCGGCGAAGCCGCCGCAGTCGCCTCCCAGATGCGCAGCCAGCTCACCCCGCAAGTGCGGGCGGCGGTGATGGCCATCCTCGCCGAGGAAGCTAAAGCCGCCACCGACGCCGCCACCGTGACCCGCCGGGAGAGCGCCGAGAACATCATCATCGAGCAGCGCGAGATGCGCCAGGAGGAAACCTCATGACAGTGCCCGCAGAGCCGATCCTCATCGGCGGCCGCAGCGTCTACCTCAAGTTCTATGCGATGCCCCGCCAGCAGGACGACCCGCGCCGCATCGAGGGCACCATGACGTTGGTCGGCCCGGAAGGTGTGCTCACCCTCGACGCCCTCGTCGGCCCCAAAGGTGACCCCGGCCAGCCCTCCCCGATCATCCGGCCGCAGTGGGGGTCCCCCGTCGCCGAGGTCGGCGACCTGCCCGCGCTGGCCACCCTGGATGAATCCGACGACGGCCGCGCCTGGTACATCGACGGCGAATGGCACGTCTACTCCGACGACGCCGCCGAGTACGTCGTCGTCCAGGGCTCCATCCCCGGCCCGGCCGGGGTCACCCCCGACATCTCGGTTACCGCCGAAGTGATCGAAGCCGACGCCGGCCAGTTCACCTACGGCGACATCGAGGTGGTCGAAACCGGCACCTCGGTCGCCCCGAACTTTCACATCAAAATACCGGCGCTGCCCGGCCCGGAGGGGCCGGCGTCGGCGATCGAACTGGCGTCGGATTATGACGACACCACCCCCAGCGCCGCCGGGGACTTCCTGGTCAAACTCGCCAACGACAAATGGGGTCCCGGCAGCCCCACCTACTTCGTGCCCCGCAAATACACCATCCCGCACAACAACTTCATCGACCACACCGGCTCCGAGGCCCGGTTCATGATCGGCTCGATCAACATCCCCGCCCAGGACTGGGACTGGTACCCGGATGTGATCGGCCATGTGCGGCTGCAACGCTCCGGGCTGCTGTCCTCAGCGCAGTGCGAGGTCGAGGTGCGCATCGGCCCCACCGCCACCGCCGGCACCGGGGAAACCTCCGACCTGTGCGCCCTCGGCCCATATGACCCGTCAGTGGCGTTGCTGGACGCGATCACCGTCGCCCACATCATGCCGCACTTCTCGTCCACCTCCGACCCGAACCGGTCGCTGAGCCCGGACTCGGCGGCCGGACTGTGCGACGCCGGAACCGCCTACACCCTGTTCGTGTTCGTGCACAAGCTCGGCGGGAACGGCTCCTGGCAGTTCACCAAAACCGACGCCCAGTTGCGCGTCGACGTGTGCCCGGTGGCCCAGTAGCCGATGCCCAGAGCGTTCGACCGCGGCATCCCCGATGCCGACAAGAACCCGCTGATCTCAGCCACCACCTGGGGCGATCCCGGCACGATCATCGGCGAAGCATCTTTGAACGCCGGCACCACCATCCAGCGGTTCCTGTTCAGCCTGTTCACCGGGTGCGGGCCGCTGGTCGACGGGATCTCCGAGATCGGCCGGGTGGTCATCGAGGATCTCATCGGCGGCCTGGTCGACGCCGTCGACACCGCCCTCGGTGAGGGTGACGAGGATCTGGCCGCCTCCCTGCAGGCCACCCTCGACGACCTGAACATCCGGCTGAACTCCGGCAACCCTTTGGTGACGTTGGGTGCCGGCATCCAGAACATCGTCGAGACGATCTTCAACGCCTTGACCTGCCAGTCGCTGACGGGGGTCAGCGCCCAGGACGTCATCGACAAAGTGCTGGAACTGGCCGGCGACGCCGGGGATCTGCTTGGCGACATCAGCGGCACCGCCTTTGACGCTTTGTCGGATCTGGTCACCAACGTGTGGAACTGGCTGTCGCTGCTGCTGACCGGTGTGGGCGGCGGGGTCGGTAAAACCCTCTCGGATGTGGCCGGGCTGCTCGACCAGTTCCGCGAGTCGGAGTTCCTCAACGTGCTGCAGCAGGTCACCACGTTCTTCGGGGACATCGCCACCGGGGCGCGGGACACCTTTCTGCAGGTGCTGCAGACCGTGGTCGACTGGTTCGGCGACTTGGTCGACCTACCCGCGTTCCTCACCCAGCTCGGCGAGGTGGTCGACTTCTTCCTGGGCCTGCTCAACCCCGCCGGGTTCCTCACCGTCCTGCAGGACGTCATCGAATGGTTCGGCGGGATCGTCAACCTCGACGGGTTCCTCAGCCAGCTCGGCGACCTCGTCGACTTCTTCCTCGGCCTGCTGAACCCGGCCGGGTTCCTGTCGCTGATGCAGATCATCGTCGACTGGTTCGGCGGGATCGCCGAAGCCGCCCGGGTTCCGTTCCTCGGCATCCTGCAGCAGATCGTCGAAGGCTTCGGCGCGGTAATCAACGTGCCAGCGTTTATGACTGCTTTGCGAACGTTCGTTAACGGCATCTTGGGAATCGTTGACCTCGGCACTTGGACTAGCACTCTGACCACGATTGTCAACGGGCTGCTGGGGACGGCGAATCTGTCGACGTGGGTCGGCGTCCTGAAACAGGTGATTGACTTTTTCGTCGCTATCGCCTCGAACGTTCGGGCCGGGTTCCTGACCGCGCTGCAAACCATCGTCGAAACGTTCCAGGGCTTGTTCGTCGGCGGTTCGTTGGCCGACTGGCTAGCCGGCATACCCTCTTTCGCGCAGAGCATCATTGACGGGCTGTGGTCGGCGGTGTCTGGTGGGGCCGCCGCAGTGGGGAAAACCATTGAGGACGCTTTAAGCGCGGTGGGGGATTGGGCCGCCTCGGTGGTGGAGTCTTTGACCGGCGCCCCATTCGGCGACATCGCATCGTGGGCGCGGAACCTGCTCAGTAAAGGGCTCGGCTGGCAGGGTTTGTTCGACCTGTTTGGTTCAATCCCGGCCGCGATCCTCGGTGTGCTACCCATCCCTGCCATCAATGTGGTCAACCCCGAACTGATGGCCCGCGGCGGGTTCGACACCTCGGCGACGCTAGCCGAAGGGTCGGGCTGGTCGTGGGATGGCACGCAACGCTACCCGGTCACCGAAACCACCGGCGGGTCAGCGAAAGTCCTAGGCGCCAGCACCACCCGCGCACTGTTCGCCAACCAGTCCATCGAGGTGGCTCCCGGCGACAAGCTGCTGATCCACTGCTATGTGAAGTCGACCGGAACCGTCAACAGCGGCGGTATCCGCATCGACATCGTGGAGTTCAACGGCACCACCCAGGGCGCGACCGCGCCTATCGCTCAGCGCAACGGCTCGGCCGACTGGGTCAAGCTCGGCAACAGTGAGGCGGCCCCATATGTGGTGCCGGCCGGCGTCACCAACATCCGCGTGAAGCTGTCGATCACTGTGGCCGCGGTGAGCGGCTCGGTGGTGTGGTTCGACGCCATCTCGGTTAAGAAAACCGGTCTGTTGGACGGTAATTGGATGACCGGGATTCTCGGCACGGTCGGCCAGGATTTTCAGACGATCGTGGACTCGATCAAGGGCGCCATCGAGGAGACTGCGACGACCGGGAACCCTCTGACCGCCGTCCAGCCAGTCATCGAGACGATATTCCAGAAGCTGTTCGGGCTGGCGTTCCTGCCGCTAGGTATTTCGCAGACGCTGCTTGAAGCCGCTATCCCCGGCCTAAACGGTGACAAGATTGTCGACGGTCAGGTGTCGGCCGATTTCCTACCCTTGGACGACATCGGCACCGAGATCAACCCCAAAGCCGGCTCCGGTGCCACGCTGGTCCGCTCCGGTACTACCAACTACACCGCCAACAACGACCGAAACGAGATCGGCACGGGGTTCTACAACTCACTGTCGTCATCGACCGACATCATCGCCCTAACCAGTGGCGGGCAGTACACCGGACGGTTCCAGGTCACTATGGACGGCTGGTATCTGTGCGAAATCTGCTATCTGGTCGATCCTGACACGGGCTTTGACTGGAACATCGCCCCACTGCTGTACAAGAACGGCAGCCCGTTCCGCATCGGCTCTGACGGGATGCAGGTCAACGCCGTGATAGCCAACTCCCAGAGATACATTCAGTCGAGCTTCATCGTCTACCTCAACGCCGGCGAGAACGTCGGGGCGGGCTACGACGCCTCGGGAAGCTTTAGCAACATTTTCAGCGGCAGCGGCACCAGCGTCGACACCTACTTTTCGGTGTCACTACTGAACAAGTCCTACGCCTAGGAGTCAGATGCGCGAGATCAGAGTTTCCCCTGACGGTCAGGCCGTCGCGATCCGCACCGACCACCCTGCTGACGGCCGCCGCGCCTGGGGCGTCTGCCACGTCGAACACGGGTCAGCCTGGTCGCCGGCGTCGGTGGTCGACGGCTGGGAAGTGATCGCCGAAGGCGACTGATGCGTCCCAAGCTGTTCTACGCCCACGGCACCGCCTACATCATCCGACAATTCGAAGACCCCGTCGCCGAACTCGTCGGCCAGTTCACCGAGTTCATCACCCGCATCCTCAACCCCGGCGGCGTTCACGAACCCGCCGACACCGGCGAAGTGCCCGGCCTCAACGGATTCTCCCTACCGTGGGACAACTTCCCCGGCCGTGACCCATTCCCACGGCTCCTCGACGACAACATCTGGGATGCGGTGTTCGTCAACTACCCGGCCAACCAGATCGCCATGGGCAACTCGATCGACGACGGCGTCACCGAAATCAAACGCCACCTTGATGACATGCCGGTCGGAACCCCCTGGGCGCTGGCAGGTTTCAGCCAAGGTGCCGGAGTGTGTTCCTCGATTCTGGTGGAGGCGCAGTCCGGTTCCCTGACGGCCCACTACCCCTCGTTTCTGGGCGGTGTGATGTTCGGCAACCCGCGCAGGAAACAGGACTATCGCGGCCCGGTAGGGGGGACGTGGTCGGGCGCTTGGGATGTACCCGGGTCAACGACCGGCGGCGGCGGCTCGTTCCCCGACAGCGGGCCGTGGGCGCGGCTGACCAACCCGCCCGACACCTGGGTTGAGTTCGCCGCACCACTCGATATTTTCACCTCGACCGGCACCTCGGCCATCGGCAGCGCATGGCGGCAAGCCAACGACATCTTCCTCAACATCTTCCAACCCAACGTCGCCGCCGCGCTGCTGAACCTGCCCACCGTCGCCGACGCCGTCATCCAGGCGATGTTCGACGTGGGCCAAGTCGAGAACCTCATCGTCGATGCCCTCGGCCTGCCGTGGCGCATCGGCGGGAACGGGCACACCATCTACCCGTATCTGCCGCCGCCGGCCGCCAACGGCGTCATCCCCACCACCACCATCACGGTCAACGGCGAAACCTACCGCGCCCCAGTCGGCGACACCTGCTACCAAATCGCCCTCAAATACCTCAACACGCTGGCCGGTGAATGGTCGACCACTCCCATCGTGGTGCCCGAACCGGCACCCATCGAACCCGCATGGTCACCCACCCTGACCGTCGCCTCCACTGTCCAAACCGCCGCCTGGTCCACCACCCTCGTCGCATAGGAGCCTCATGCCCCGCCTGACCATCCGCTACAACGACCTCGTGCTGCACGACGGCGAGGTTGAGGAGTTCAGCTTCACCGACAGCGCCACTCATGTGTCGGTGAGCGGCAAGGTCGCCGCCCCGAAGGCCGCGGCCAGTGCTGGGCTGTTGGATCTGCTGGCCGGCGCCCGCAAGAACAACACCCAGAAGATGGTGGAGGAGCGGCGCCGGGAGCTGAAGGCCGAGCAGGCCGAGGTTGTGGCCGACAGCGAGGAGCCCACTGATGTCGACGCCTGAATTCTTCACCGTCACCGCCGACTACAAATCGGTGATCGCAGACTCACCGCTGGACAGCGATTACCTGGGGGAGCTGGGGCCGATCAGCGCCACCGTCCAGTTCACGCCGCTGCTCCAGTCCGGCGACGTGCTCCTGGCCACCACCGCGACCCCGCGGCCGACCGGCTATGTGCCGGTGCCGGTGGTGGGCCGCATCGACGTGGAGACCGGCCGGCTGATGCTGCGCGTCGACCCCGACGACGGCGGCACCGGAACGTTCAGCCCGATCACCCTCATGGCCAATACAAGCCTCTTGGAGATCGACGGCCCGCTCTACTACCGGGTCACCTTCTCCGAGGTGGTCATCGGCGGCCGCCCCGGCTACCTCGCGCCGTTCGACTTCGAGGCACCCACCACCGGCGGGGTAGAGGTCAACCTGATCGAGGTGGCCCCGGTCCCCGGCTCGATCGCCAACGGCATCGTGAAGGTGTCCCCGGGCGGGGTTCGTCAGATCGACGGCACCACCATCGCATTTACGTTCGGCGGTGTGGATCTTCAGCCCACGGTGTCGCTGGCTGCGCTGTCCGGGCCGACCGGTGCCACGGGCGCGACGGGCGCTACGGGGGCGGCGGCGACGATCGCGGTCGGCTCGGTCACGTCGCTGCCGCCGGGTTCGACCGCGACTGTCGTCAACGAGGGCAGCTCGGGTGCGGCTGTATTTTCGTTTGGTCTGGTGACCGGGTCCACAGGGGCCACCGGGGCCACGGGGGCTCAGGGAATCCAGGGAGAGCAGGGAATCCAGGGAATCCAGGGCGTTCAGGGCGAAGCTGGTGTGTCCCTTGACATTAACGGCACCGTGGCGACCTACGGTGATCTTCCGGCGTCACCGGAGCCTGGCGACGCGATCGTGGTGGCAGCCGACGGAAAGCTGTACTTCTTCGACGGGACGAGCTGGCCCGCTGAGGGCGCTGGTGTCCCTTTCGTCGGCCCGCAGGGTCCGCAGGGGATTCAAGGGATTCAGGGCTTGGTCGGGGCTACGGGCGCAGTGGGCCAGGCCGCCACCATCGCGGTCGGCACCGTCACCAGCGGTGAGACCGCCGCCGTCACGAACAGTGGCGACAGCTCGGCGGCCGTCTTTGACATAGTTCTCCCGATCGGCCCTACGGGGGCCACGGGCGCGGTCGGCCCCACGGGGGCGGCCGCGACGATCACTATCGACTCGACGGTCACCGGCGACCCCGGCAGCACCGCTGCTGTCGAAAACCTCGGCGACGCGAATGACGCGCTGATCCGCGTGACCGTGCCCCGCGGCGACACCGGGGCCACCGGCGCCGTCGGGGCCACCGGCGCCGCCGGCCAGGCGGCCAACCTGCGAGGCAGCGTTGCCGACTACGCCTCACTCCCGACGAGCGGGCTGACCGACGGCGACGCCTACGTTGCAGTCGACTCGGGACTGCTGTTCGTCTTTGACGGCTCATCGTTCCCCGCCGAGGTTGACGGTGTTCCGTTCGTCGGCCCGGTTGGGGCTACCGGCGCATCTGGTCAGGCCGCCACCGTCACCATTGACTCGACGGTGACTGGCGATCCCGGCAGCAGCGCGGCCGTGGATAACCTTGGCGACTCGACCAACGCTGTTCTGCGATTTACTGTGCCGGCGGGGGCCACGGGGGCGGCCGGCAGCGACGGCGCCGACGGCGTTGACGGTAGCGACGGGGCGGTCGGCCCTACGGGGCCGCAGGGCGAACCGGGCACAACCACCTGGGCTGGCATCACCGACAAGCCTGCGGTCATCGCCGCCGGCGTGGATGCTGCTGCGGCGCGGTCGGTTATCTCAGCGGAGTACACCGGCAACAAAGGGCAACCGAATGGATACTGTGCTCTCGACGCATCCGGCCTAGTCCCTGCCGACCAGTTGCCGTCCTTTGTTGAGGACGTGGTCGAGGCGGCCGACGCTGCATCGTTCCCGGCCACCGGCACCGCGGCCACGATCTACGTCGCACTGGACACCGGGAAGATTTGGCGTTGGGGCGGTTCCTCTTACGTCGAAATATCACCCTCGCCAGGTAGCACCGACGCAGTTCCCGAAGGCAGCACCAACCTCTACTACACGCAAAGCCGCGCTGATGCTCGGGTGACGGCGGCGGTCGGATCGTCGGTGCAGGCGTGGTCGCCGACCCTCGACTCCTGGGCCGGCAAGACCGTGCCGACGGGTGCTGCGGTCGGAACCAACGACGCCCAAACCATCACCAACAAAACGATTTCCGGCTCGTCGAACACGCTGTCCGACATTCCGGTGTCGGCGATCGGCGCGACCGGAACCGCCGACGACACCACTTATCTCCGCGGCGACGGGCAGTGGGCCACACCGGCCGGCGGCGGCGGCGCCGAGACGTTCAATCAATTTCTACTGATGGGAGCCTGACTGACATGGCGACGACCTACAAAGTGTTGGGGCAGTCGGCTCCCAGCGCGACGACGGCGACGGCCCTCTACACCGTGCCAGCCGCTACGTCGGCGGTGGTGTCCACGATCAACGTGTGCAACCGCTCGGCTTCCAGTGTGGATTTCCGGGTTGCTGTTAGGCCGGCGGGCGCGGCCTTGGCAAGCCAGCATTATCTTTGCTACGACATTGCGGTCCCTGGCAAAGACTCAATCGCTTTGACCTTGGGTGTCAGTTTGGCGGCGACTGACGTTCTGGAAGTGTATGCAGGTGACGGCAACCTGTCCTTCACCGCGTTCGGGGCCGAACTGTCGTGACGTTCCGCAGATACTCGGAGCGGTTGTGGTCGGCGCGGCGAATCGGTAACACCGGCGTTTTAGCATCGGGTGGAACGGTTACCTATTCTGGGGGCTACCGAATCCACACTTTTACCAGCAGTGGGACACTAGTTATTTCTGGCGGCGGTTCTGTTGATGTTCTTCTTGTCGGCGGCGGCGGCGGTGGTGCCGGTGACAACGGCGGTGGCGGTGGCGGTGGCGGCGTTCTGCGCCAAACGCTGACATTATCCGCCAATTCGTACACGGTGACCGTTGGTGATGGTGGTTCCGGTACTGACGGCAAGAATGTCGGCGGGAACGGTTCCGACAGCACGTTCGCGGGGTTGATCGCAGGCGGCGGCGGCGGCGGCGGCTACTTCAGTGGCGCACCAGGGGCTGCCGGCCGGGCTTCCAACGGTTCCGGCGGCGGCGGTGGATATAACCAATCCGGCGGCAGCGGCGACGGTTCCGGCGGCGACGGTGCTACGACTGGTGGCGGTGGTGGTGCAGGAGCATCAGCCACTGATCAACACGGCGGCGCAGGAATAGCAGACGACATTCTGGGGACGACCTATTACTGGGGCGGTGGTGGCGGCTATGCCGGATTTAGCAAAACGCCCGGTAACGGCGGTATAGGCGGCGGCGGCGCTGCCTTTTCAGCAACCGGCGGGGGTTCAGCATTGAATACCGGCGGTGTCGCCACATCTCAAGCCGGTGACCAACGCACCAACGCCGCAGGAGGCGCTAACACCGGCGGCGGCGGCGCCGGTGCCGGCGCTGCGTTGGGCAATCAGGCAGGAAACTACGGCGGCAACGGCGGCAGCGGCATCGTCATCATCCGATACCCCATCTAAGGACAACCATGAAAACCGTTGCAACACTACTCGCCATCACCCTTACCCTCGCCGGCTGCGCCGACCTTGACCCCATCATGGGCCGCACCCCCGGCACACCTACCACCCAACCCGCAGTCGAACGGCCCATCGACTGCGATTTGATCTTCCCCGGCGGCGGCGCCGACCGGCGATGACCGTGAAAGTCCTGCCCTACAATCGCGCCCTGGTGCCGCAGGAGGCGGGCTGGTGGTGCGGGCCGGCATCCACCCAGATCGTGCTCGACACCCAAGGCAAACACGCCGCCGAACGGGATCTTGCCGCCGAAATGGGCACTCACCGCGGCGGCACCGACTACATCGGCTTGATTGAACGGGTGCTGGACCGCCGACTGCCCGACGGCCGCTACACCAGCGTCTACTGCGAACGCGACCCGATGACCGCCGCGCAGAAGTCTCGCCTGTGGGCCGACCTGACTCGCTCCATCGACGCCGGCTACGGCGTGGTGATGAATTGGGTCGCCCCACCGAACAACTACCCCAGGGGCGTAAAGGGCAGTGTGTCACCGGCTTACGGCGGCGGCACCGTGTACCACTACGTCGCGGCGATGGGCTACGACTCGGCCGGGGATCGGGCGGTGTGGATCGCCGACTCCGGGTTCCGGCCCTTCGGCTACTGGGTGTCCTTCGACCAGTGCGCCACCCTCATCCCCCCCAAAGGGTACTGCTACGCCAACGTGCAACCTGTCTTTACCACACCACCCCCGGTGGCGTCGGCCCGCCCGGTCACCGTCCTCGCCGCCGCCACCGGCATCACCGAAGCCAAAGCCGCCGAAATCCTGCCCACCGTCCAGCAAGGCTTGCGGCTCTCCAACTGCACCACCGTCAACCGTGTCGCCACCTGGCTCGCCCAGATCGGGCACGAATCCGCGAGCTTCAACGCCACCGAGGAATACGCCTCCGGGGATGAGTCCACCGACCGCTGGCGGTACAAAGGCCGCACCTGGATACAGATCACCTGGGAAGCCAACTACGCCGGGTTCAGTAGATGGGCGTGGGAAAACAATCTGGTGGACGCCGCCAACTACTTCGTCCGCTACCCGAAACGGCTCGCCGACCTCCGCTGGGCCGGCATCGGACCCGCCTGGTACTGGACTGTTGCCCGCCCCGACATCAACACCCTCTGCGACCGCGGCGACTTCGACCTCGTCACCTACCGCATCAACGGCGGGCAGAACGGCGCCGAGGACCGCCGCCGCCGGTACGCCCTCGCCCTCGCCCAGGGCGACCAACTGCTCGCCATCACCCGCGAGGGCGACATCCCTACCGAGGAAGGGCTCGATATGGCCGACCGCCTCTACCCCAGCATCTCTATCTACAAGACTCCCGGCGAAGGCGCCCGCTACACCCTGGCCCAACTGATCCAGTCGATCGACGCCATGTCCCACCGCGAAGCCGTCGAGGACGCCGCCATCCAAGGCAGCCTCGACGACATCGACCGAGTGATGCGTGTGGCCGCCGGCAAGGGGGAGTTCCGCGATGCGTGGGCGGTCAACCACGCCAAGAACGTCCTGGTCCGGCTGGAACAGGTCAACCCCGGTGCGCTGCAGTCGTACCGCGAATGGAAGGGCATCGCATCATGATGACTCCCCGTATCCGCCAGAGTTTGTATGCGCTGGGCACTATCGCCACCTCGGCGCTGACGCTGCTGTCGTTGTGGTCGATCGTCTCGCCCGAGGCCGCATCGTCGATCTCCGCGGCCGTCGCCGCCCTGCTGTCCCTGGCCGGTGTGGGCGCGGCCGGCACCGCCGCGGTGGTGACCTCAAAGCAGCGCCACGACGGCACCTTCGACAAGTCTGACCCCGTCACTCAGGTCACCCAAGGCGTCCAAGCCGTCCAAGATCAGCTCGCCTCAGCCAAGGCCGCCGCCGAAGCCGTGCGGGTGGCCGTCTCCGACGTCGTCGACGACATCCCCGTCCTCGGCCCGATGGCCGCCGACGCGCTGGCCAAGGTCAAGTTCTGACCGGTCATGCAATCCATCCCCAACCCCGACAGCTGGATGGACGTCGCCACGATCATCATCGTGTCACTCATCGTCGCCGTCCCCTCCTGGCTCAGCCTGCGCAATCACAAGCAGCTCGCCAGGATGGACAAATCCATCAGCAACGGGCACACCTCGCCGCTACGCGAAGACGTCGACGAGATCCGCGACACCCTCGGCCACATCCGCGCCGACATACACGCGGTCAAGTCCGAGCTGGGTGACATCCGCCACGAGCTTCGGGAGGAGCGTAAAGACCGGCTCGACCTCGACAGCCGGTTCGAACGGTATCGCCGAACCCGTTAGGAGTTCCCGTGTCCCTGGCCGATGATCTGGCCTCCAGCCCCAAGCTGACCTCCGGGCCGCCCTGCTCCACCTGCGCCTGGGTGGCCGCGCTGTCCGACGAGGACCGGAAAGCGTTCCACGACTATGTCGCCCAGCCGCACTACAACCGCGCCGCCCTGCACCGCGTCATCTCCGAACGCTGGGGATACACCTCGTGCGAGTCCAGCCTGAAATACCACCTGCTGTATCACCATGGCACGCAAACTGGCTGACGACCTGGCCACCATGCGGCCGGGCGTCACCACCAAGATCCTAATCCTCGACGTCGAACGGCTCTGCGGCATTAGCCGCCAGTTCTATTTCGACCGAGGGGATTTGAAGAACCGATACATTCATTACGAAACCGTCGAAAGGCACCCGCGAACGACGGTCGTCTGCGCCAAGTGGTACGACTCCGACGAGATCATCCGGCTGGCCGAATGGGACAAAGGTGGCCGGCGCAAGTTCCTCCAACGGGTGCATCGGTTGATGAGCCGCGCGGAGATAATCGTCGGCCATAATGTGGATGGCGCTGACATCCCCTGGCTGTCCGGGGATCTCTACCTCGAAGCCCGACTGCCGGTTCTGCCGCCTATCAAAACCGTGGACACCCTCAAGGTGCTGCGCAAGCAGTTCAAAGGCGGGGCGCCGTTCAAAAGCCTCGACGCCTTCTGCCAGATGGTCGGGTTGCCCGCCAAGACCGACCGGTATGACCGGGACGCGATGGAGCGGGCCGTCACCCAGAAGTCGGTAGAGGACCGTGAGCGCCTGGTCGACTACTGCGCCGGGGATCTCATCGCCACGCAGGCTTTGTACGACTTCCTACGTCCGCACATCGCCAACCATCCCGCGCTGCGCGTCGAGGGCGCGGACTCGCTGACGATCTGCCACCGCTGCGGGCACGACACCGAGGTGATACCGCGCCGCTGGATCGCCAACGTCCTGTCCTACACGATGCGCCGCTGCACCAGCTGCGGCGGCTACAGCCGCATCTCCATCGAGCCCGAGAGGCTGTCCATTGTGCGCTCGGTATAAGCACGCCGACGTGGCGTGGCTGGCGTTGGCCGGCGTGGTCGCCGCCTACGAGGTGACGGCGATGGCCCGCCGCGACTGGGAGCTGCTCTCCGAGGCCGCCGACCGCTACCGCGCCGGCCACCCCGTCGCCACCCATGTCATGGTCGTCTACCTGGCCGGGCACCTGCTGCGCCGCTGGCCCGCCCGCCTCGACCCGTTGCACCGGCTGGCCGGACTGATCAAATGACCAGCAGCGCCTTTGACAAGCTGCGCCAAGCCCTGCAGGACGTGCTCAACCAGTGCGGCGACGGCTACATGCTGGCCCACTACGTGATCGTGATGGGCATCCAGCGGATGGACGGGGACGGCCGGGTGGTGTCCAGCTCGTGGGTGGCCGCGCCGGAGGACCAGGCCGACTATGTCACCGATGGTTTGCTGGCAGCGGCCGAGGAGATGCGGGCGGGCGCCGAGTTCGAGGATGGGTCTTGACACTGTCAAGACTGCGCTGCGTTTCCGCAGGTCAG